>Ga0315552_1000044_pt1 | contig 75177 bp, 83 predicted proteins | sample SalMarSW160170MG_2_FD_203102 | JGI IMG/M metagenome (GOLD analysis project Ga0315552, IMG submission 203102) | Salt marsh sediment microbial communities from the Plum Island Ecosystem LTER, Massachusetts, United States - Salt Marsh Sediment SW1601-70 ...
TGGTAAAAGCGGGGGATATTCCCTCCCTGGCTGAGGAAGCATCACAGGCATACAAAGATGTTACTGAGGTAGTTGAGGCAGTTCACCAGGCGGGAATCTCCAGGAAGGTAGCTATGGCTGTACCTCTAGGCATCATCAAAGGATAGAAAAATGCCACTGCGCGCCAGGCCAAACAAGCCTCAACCCGTGACAAAACTTCCCTCCCCCCAGCTAAAAAGCAAACTCTCGCTGGAAGAAGCCATCGCCGGACGAAGGTCAATCCGCAGATATCGCGCAGAGCCAGTAACCCTATCTCAATTAGGTCAGATACTATGGGCAGCGCAGGGTGTGACCGGGACAGGAAGCGTCAGAGCAGCACCCAGCGCTGGAGCTACCTATCCCCTGGAGATTTTCGCGGTTTTAGGCAACAAGACTGTAGACAATCTGCAGGCCGGCATTCACCACTACGATGTAAGCACTCATTCGCTAGTTCTACACCAGGCAGGCGACTTGAGGCAGGAATTAGCCAGCGCCGCCTTAGACGAAAGATTTATCGCCGAAGCGCCTGTTAGCGTCATCATCTGCGCAATTTATCTCCGCACTTCCTATACCTATGGCAGACGCGGCGAAAGATATGTCCACATGGAGGTGGGACATGTCGGCGAAAACATCCACCTCCAGGCTGTAGCTCTTGGTTTAGCCACAGTGGAAGTCGGCGCCTTCAATGACGAGCAGGTGAGAAAAGTCCTTCAACTGGAAGAGCAAATCAAGCCGCTTTATATAATGCCCGTTGGCAAGCCATTATAGAAGCGCCTCTTGCCTCGCATCCGCTTCTAGCTTTGCAAAGAAGACAGCTACACTGACTGAAGTCCCAAATACAGTTGGATACCTTTACGTTATCCTTACGCTAATACAGATTGTTGGTCAATCCGTGCAGGCCGAGCTTGCATCCGCCAACATCAGTCTGAAGCACGCTCCTGCTTTAGAAGGTCACTGAATACCTCAGCGTGATATACTTCGTGGTCTCTTATCCTCTTGAGAAGTTTCTTCAGGTCGGGCTCTTCAATCTCCTTGGCGGCGCGGTCATATTCGGCAGCCACCTCACGCTCGATCTGTATATCGGCACGAAGCATGTCCGCCGTCTTTGTTGATTGGTCAACCTCGATGTGTTCAATCCTTGGGGTACCCTTTTCATCAACCATCTCCTCAGACAACCACCCAAGATGCTGCATCTCGTTTATAGCCTGGTCCTGCATTTCTTTCTTGACATCTTCGTTGGCGGTCATATAGGAGTGCAAAAGGTACTGGAGGATTACGGTGTACTCGTGCTCGATACCCCAGTTGAGAACCCGGGTAATCTTGTCCTGGTGGGTGCCTCTTATATCCTTAGCACCTTCCCTTTCCGCCTTTTCCACAAAGTGCTCGAAGTCGCCTCGGTGTGACTTTTCATCAGAAAGGATTCGCCCCAGTAGCCGATTGATCTGAGGGTCGTCGATGGCTTTGATGTGCTGCTCATATAAGGCGATTCCATCTTCCTCCTGATGCACATCATTTGTCATCCAATCGGAAACTGACTTGCCGCCAACACGCATATCTCCCCTGTTGAGGCTCGGGGTCCCACCAAGGCTGACTATGGTCTCGGCCAGCCAGTCCAGGTGACGCATTTCCTCTCGGGCAATGGCCTCAATCTCGCAAGCCATCTCACCTTCCCCCATAGCGTAAGCATGAGTCAGATATTGAATGATGGCGGCATGCTCGCCCTCGAGGTCCTGATTTAGTAAGGCAATAATGTCTTCGTTTTTCATTTGTCCCTCCACAATTATTGTAGTCAGCTTCTTGATGCGCTCATATTATCAGTTAACTCAATTTTCCGTCTAGTAGTTCTCCCACTATTGGGAACTTGTGTAGCATATCCGGGCCATGGGGAGCTTGTTTTAAGGCCTCGGTCAGATCACGTCCGGCGTGATGCATGACTTGATGAACATCCTTCTTCCACAGAAAGCTCTGCGAAACATCATATACTTTGCCTTCATAGGCGACGTAAGCGAGGCCGTCAGTCCCATCATATTTCTTCAGCTCTTCCTCAGTAAAAATTCTCATTCTAGCGTCCCCAACGTCAGGCTCGGGTTAGCAAGCTAAAGCAGCAGGAACAAGCTGGCTGCCATAACCAGCATCCCTGCCCCGACGCCGATAATCACCAGGTGTTCCTGACCATACCGATGTGCCAGGGGTAATAGCTCGTCCAAGCTTATATAAACCATGATGCCGGCCACAAAGGCAAGCAGAGTTGACAGCAGGGTTGGCGTGAGAAAGGGGAGGAGGATTGCATAGCCGATAAGTGCACCCACAGGCTCAGCCAATCCCGATGAGAAAGAGGTCAGAAAAGCTCGCTGACGACTGCCGATAGCATAGAAAATGGGAACCGACACGGCGATGCCCTCAGGGATATTATGTAAAGTTATAGCGAGGATAAGCAAGGTACTGCGCCGCCAGGACGTCTTGATACCTTCGGCCTCCTCCGTGGCAAAGCCAAGGTGCAGATGAGGGAGTACTTTATCAACGCCCCTCAAGAAGATAGCTCCGAGAAGAAACCCCACTGCGGCTGGAAGCCAGGCGGGAAGATTGCCCCCTGCCGACATTTCGATAGCCGGAGCAAGCAAGGGCTAGTAACTGGCGGCAATCATCACACCCGCAGCAAAGTCGAGCATTGTATCGAGCACTCTCTTGCTCACGTCTTTAGTCGCGAATACTGTGGCTGCCCCAAGAGCGGTCATTGCCCAGGTAAAACACGTTGCCAGAAGAGCCTGTATTACAGGGCTAAGGCTTTGCAAGAAAGCTATCATATTTTCGAATCCCTTCAATCTCTATTCGAGGAGACAACCTTCATCACTTATTCCCCAGTTTTTTCAACTTAGAATGTCTCAAGATCGGCGGGAGGCAAATATGCAAGATCAATAGGATTATGAGAGGAATTTCTAGATTCATATGAATTTTATGCGCCAAACTCTTGGTCAATAATCCAAACGTTAAGGGTTCAACGATTCTGTACTCAGTAATACCAAATCCAGTGATAAGATAGACTATTATTACAACTGTCAATAGCCAATGTATTGTTACTTTCACCAGGAGTTGATTAGTCATGTTTTTCAATCTCCAAAAAAGCTTTTGTCCAAATCTGCGTTGTTCGAGTATCCTCGACTTTCCCAATAACCTCTGTAATCGACATCATCGGATAATTCGATCTCTGTTATCCATTTGATCCATTTGTACCCCCATTTGCTTTCTGCTACCAGTTGAAAAGGAAAACCCCTTTCAGGAGGAAGAGTAACATCATTCATCTTGTACGCCATTAGTATGTCGTTGTTCATTATGTAGTCGATAGGCAAAGAAGTCGTATACCCATCGTAGGCATGGAATATGACCACTTTCGCATTTGCTAAGGGGTTCGCTTCTTCTAGCAAATCTCTGACCAGCAAACCTTCCCAGAGAATCGTTACGCTCCATCCTTCCACGCAGTCCAATGTTACGACTTTTTTATAATGTTGATGGTTGTTCACAACCTCGTCATAAGTGTAGTTATTAGGATTCATTACCAGGCCAGTAATTCTTAGCACATAGCTTTCTGCATCTACCTCCTGCGGACCTTTTATGGAATTTTCCCTAAAAGCATCTATCGATGAGAGTTTTACACCTTCATATTCTCTAATCTCAACAGGTTCTAGTTCCTCCGTTTTGTTAGTATCCATATCTACCCCACAGCCAGGTGTAGCTATCAGAATCATGGAAAGGGCGAGAAACAAAATGCCCCTGCTGATCATCGTTTTTTTCATGGCCATACCTCCCTAACTTGAAGTCCTACAAATCTCTTACACCTATCATCATTCCGATCAATCCTCCTGTAGCATTCCAACCACAGGAAGTCTCTCAAGCATATCTGCACCATGTGGAGCCTGTTGGAGGGCATCAGTTAGATCTCCGCCAGCATTGTGAAGAACTTGATGCCTACCATTTTGCCTGTTTGCGGTTTGCTACGCTCACGCGGGTTACTTTGCTTTTAAAATATCTATTTCACATTGAGCAACCCCAGCATCTTAGTTATGTCTGTGGTGGGAAACTCGCAACTATGATTAAAACAGACGTAAGCTGTGGCCTTGCCCTCAATGCTCGACTGATATCTAGTAAATTCGGCAAGGTGAATGATATCAGGTGACTCTTGTTCGCTGGGGCGAAGAAGCGCTATCTTGTTGGGCATAAATTGAGTCATGAGTGCTTTCAACATTGCTTTCGTGTCCGCTGCCTGTGAGTCGCCAGCAACGACCACCTCATATGATGGCCCGACGCCAAAGTCCAAAGCAACCATTAGTTGGGGATATGCCAGTGGTGCTCGCTTGACATTTTCGGAGAAAGCACGCCCGATTTTCGCTGCTTTCTCTTCCAAATTGAAATCGGCAGTCATGCGTCCCAGACGAAGCAAGTTTAGCATTGCCACAGAATTTCCGGATGGGATGGCGCCATCATGAATCTCTTTCTTTCTGACGAACAGGCTCTCACCATCATCAGGCGTGAGATAAAAGCCACCAACATCATCATCCCAGAAGTGTTTTAGCATATCGTCCTTCAGCTCGAGAGCAACTTCAAGGTAACTTACATCGAAAATTGCTTCATACAGTTCTATTAAGCCCCAAACCAGGAATGCATAGTCATCCAAATTGGCTGCTATGCCCACTTGCCCATCCCGATAGCGGTGTAAAAGCCGCCCATCTGGTTTGCGCATATTCCTAAGAATGAAATCTGCGGCACGTCTAACAGCTTCAGCGTACTTGGGTTCAACAAAAACCTGTGCCCCCTTTGCGAAGGCAGCGACCATGAGACCATTCCAGTCAGTTAGAATCTTATCGTCCTTAATGGGATGAACGCGTTTCTCACGGTAAGCAAACAATTTCTGCCGTATTGCTTCCAGACGCTTTTGAAGGTCTTGTTGGGACAGATTCAGCTCAGAGGCAAGCTCTCCAAGCGATTTTCTTAAATGCAGAATGTTCACACCGGCTCTCTTTCCAGTTGCCCCCTCCCCAAAATTGCCGGCCTTTTCAATGTTGAACACCCTAGCAGCTAAACTTGCCTCTTCACCTTCCAGCACCCGTTGAATTTCCTCCAGTGTCCAAAGGTAAAACTTCCCCTCTTCTCCTTCGCTATCAGCGTCTTCAGCAGAGTAAAACCCACCCTCTGGTGCTGTCATATCTCGCAAAACATAGGTGAAAATCTCCCGTGCTGTTTTTCCATAATCCTCTTTTCCAGTTGCTTGATAAGCCTCGGTGTAAGCCATAGCCAACATAGCTTGATCGTAAAGCATCTTTTCGAAGTGGGGTACAAGCCATTGAGAATCTGTGGAATAGCGGTGGAAGCCGAACCCAAGGTGGTCATAAATGCCACCTCGCCGCATCGCTTGGAGGGTTTTTTCAACCATATCCAAAGCTTTCTCATTGCCGGTACGCTTCCAGTAACGAAGCAAAAAGAGGAGATTGTGCGGGGTTGGAAACTTCGGCGCACCACCAAAACCAGCATGCCGCTCATCAAAGCGTTTGGCAAGCTGCTCATAGGCGAGCTCCAGGGTAGGTCTATCTAGTTCTTCTCCGGGTGCATCCTGCGACACCCGTTGGAGGGTGGTAGTGATTCTATTGGACAAACTCAACGCTTCGCTTCGCTGTGTTGTCCAAAACTCCTTAATGCGCGGGAGCAACTCCAGCATACCAATCATTCCAAATCGTCCCTCCCTTGGAATATAAGTGGCGGCAAAGAAAGGTCTTTTATCTGGCGTCATGATGATATTGAGAGGCCATCCTCCGCTACCCGTCATCATTTGACAGACGGTCATGTAGATATTGTCTATGTCAGGACGCTCTTCACGATCTACCTTAATGGAGACAAAGACTTCATTCATCAGTCTGGCTACTTCAGGGTGTTCAAATGACTCATGTGCCATTACGTGGCACCAGTGACAGGTTGAATACCCGATAGACAAGAAAACAGGTTTGTCTTCCTGTTGAGCTTTCTCAAATGCCTCTGGTGCCCATGAATACCAATCCACCGGGTTATACGCATGTTGAAGCAAATAGGGAGAAGTCTCGTTGATCAGCCGATTAGGCATAGAACTTCCCACTCAACAGCGAGACTGCATTCTGGATTTTCAATCTAGTGTTACTCTCCGCTGGCTTCGACAGGGTGGCAGCATCCAGGAGCAAACCATCGCCTCAACAATTCCTATAACCTCAGTTCTCACTACAAATTCACTTCCATTCAAGTCCCGTATTTGGGATATCCACTCAATTCCCCCACAAATGGAGATTCCCGGCATGACTCAGGCTTAAGTCGTCTCCGTGTCATTTTGCCTTAACGCTAATCTGCAAACTGTCTATTTTACCCACCCCTTTTAGTGAGGAGACCAAACCAACTAGGGTATTGGTGATGACGTCCTTGGGAAAGGGAGTGAGGGGAAGTTCGTTCCCATCGACAACGATCTTAATATCGCCTTGTTCCAGATAAAGCTCCAGCCTCTGTATATTCTCAGCTCCTTTCAACGAAGAACCTGCACCAGCCACAGTCCGAGCTAGAAACTCCTCAACGAACGGGTTAAGTTCGATAGATACGTTGTTGACCTGAAGCTTTGTCTCAAAGTTTCCCTTCATTTTATACCTCCTAACCTATTACTTGGCTCAAATGATGAGTCAGGGCTGGGTGTTCCCATATGCCATTAATCAGTTGTCGCGTGACACGGTGTACTCGCCATGTTTATCGCTATTCAGGATAGCCTTTATCTCTTCAGGGCTGAGTCCTTGTACCTCATCGGCACTGCAAGAAACCCTCATTTTCTATTGACCTCCTATAAGGGACCTATCACCCGTAGTGAAGCGATCTAGATCTCTACTAGAATGCTCTCTCCTTCTAGCTTCACAACATATGTAGTCAATGGCTTGGGTCGCCTGATCAACTTTCCAATCGTCGAGATTGGAGCTGGCATGTTGGCCCATCGGATGACATGACCATCACTGAGGTCAAACTGAGCTCCATGCCGGGGACAAGTAACAGTCGTTACGTCTAGGATACCGTCAGAGAGCCTTGCCCCCATATGAGGGCAGCGATTGTTGGCAGCATGGTACTTATCCCCAACCTTAACTAGAAGGATCTCACGCCCTGCTACATTGACTGCTTTCATTGCCCCGTCTTTCAGTTCATCTATTTTAGAAACTTCTATAAACTCACCCATTAGACACCTCCCTTTATACAATTCGAGCTTTTAAGCAAATTTTTATCCATCTAACTAGACTACCCTTCTGAATTTTTCTTTTGGGGCACCACAAATAGGGCACTCATCGGGAAGAACCCCATCGGAGACATAGCCGCAGACTTGGCAAACATGGTACTGGGTTTCTCTGTCAGCAAGCATATGCTCCAGCGCATTTTCGTAGAGTTTGGCATGTCCTCGCTCTACATCACGGGAGTAACCGAAGATAGTCGCTATGTGTGTATTACTCTCCTCATTTGCTTCTTTAATAAACTGGGGATAGGTGCTACTGGCTAGATTCTCCCTCTCAAATGCACTTTCTAAGTTTTCCTGAGTGTTAGATACAGCGCCGAGAAGGCGAAAACAGTTGAAGGCATGGACTCCCTCAGCCTCGGCAACAGCGCGGAACAGTATTGCTATCTGGGGATAACCCTCTTGTTCAGCCTTCATGGCAAAAGCCAGGTTCCTCAGATGTGCCTGGGACTCAGCAACGAAGCCATTCTTAAGATTCTTCAGAGTCTTAGCCCCTTTTATCCCCGGTAGTTCATGTGGGACGAGCTTCTCCGCCTCGGCACCACAGACAGGACAGCGTTCAGGTTTATCAATGGTAAATTCTACATGATGACAATTGGTACACTTCCACACGTTAGTTACCTCCTAACTGAAACTTCGTTGGACTTATCAAGACTAGTCTTGTCAACTATCAATTCCTCCAACTTTATAGTAAATGAGCTAAACCACCTTGCTCCCTGTTGTTTTTGCTCTTTCTTCCCCGTTTCTTGAGTCTGCAATGCTCCCTACCTTGGTTACTTTAGATACAGCACTGACATAACCAATAATGCAACGACTCATTTGGCCAGCCACAGAGTCAGGCACTTCTTGGCCACGAAAAGGCGGCTTTTGTAGCTAATCCATCACCTTTGCCTGTAGGTAAAGGGCCATAGGACAAAGCTGGTAAAACCATAATAAGGTTACATGATGGTTTCCCGTTACTTCCCTCATCCCGTACCCCGATTTAGCCAACTAACCAGATAAGGTACTTACCAGTTCCATCCCTTTGGATGATAACTCATACTTATCATCCTTCAGGTTGGCTAAGCCCGCCTGTGTCAGTTCCCTGAGCCCACTCCTGACTCTAAACAAAGGAAGCCCGGCACTACTGGCAATTTCTTCAGCAGATCCCAGCCCTGATTTAATCGCACGGAGCATCTTTGTACCTGACTCGGTAGGTTTTCCATCCGGGCTTATGCATGCCATATTCTCCTCCTATTTCGCCTAGAGCTTCTTCTTGCAGAGATACCAATCCACGCATTCGTACCCCTGCTTGATCCTCTCTTCAGCCATTTCCTGTGTGTTCGGTGGCGGCACCACTACCATATCACCCGGCTGCCAGTTAGCTGGGGTGGCCACCGCATTTTTGTCTGTCGTTTGCAGGGCGTCTATTATCCTCAGTATCTCAGCCATGTTCCTGCCGGTGGTCAGCGGATAATAAAGTATTGTCCTGATAATCTGGTTGGGGTCGATTATGAATACACATCTGACAGTCTCAGTCTTGCTTTGCCCTGGATGAATCATACCGTAGGCGAGGGAAACTTCCTTGTTGAGGTCAGCGATGATGGGGAAAGGTATCCTTACCCCTGTTTTCTCTTCGACATTACGCACCCAGGCGATGTGTGAAGAGACGCTGTCAACACTCAAACCCAGAAGCTCCACGCCTCTCTTCTGCAGTTCCGGAAAGATTTCGGCGAAAGCTATGAACTCAGTGGTACACACCGGGGTAAAATCCGCCGGGTGGGAAAAGAGAATTAGCCAGCTTCCCTTAAAATCCTCCAGTTTGAGCGCCCCATGCGTAGATACTGTTTCAAAAGCTGGCGCTGGCTCGCCCAGTCGGGGAAGACTTATCAGTTGCTCCTTTACTTCTTCCATGTCATACCTCCTTTATCCTCATTTTTTGCTCTCATCGACTTACCTTGTTTACATATTATTACCCCCTACACCTCTACGCAGTTTTCCCATAAACCATGTATGTTGCAATAGGAAAGAGTGCAGAAAGCTTTGAACTGCTCCACTGGTACCTGAAACCTCACGTTGGGATTAGTATAGGAAGGTGCAAAGGCCGAACGACCGAGGTTTATTACCTGTCCATCTTTCTTCACTCCATAAAGCTCTATCCAGGCAATATGATGCTCTACGGTGTTGGGATGGGGAGTTTCCTTACCCACTACCACATGGACGATATCGGCACCTGCCTCACCTCTTCCCTTACCGACCTCGATTATCGGGACATGTTTTTCCTTCCCCTCAGCTTCCTGGCTTTTTAGAATGTCTCCAAATTTCATTTTCTCACCTCCTTTTCATCCATTTTTTCAGCAACAGTAGTTGCCACAGTACCCAGTCCTTTGAAATGGGCTTCTTTTGAAAAGCCCTTACTCAGCACTCCCAACCAGGCCCTGAAAGTAGGCAGTGTATTCCCCGGCATAGGTTTCCTCTAAATTTACGATGCAGATGTTAACATTTGGTGTCCCTCTACTTCGCCCCCTTCGTTTTCTTGAGTTCATGGTGAATCTTGATTATCTCCTCCACGGAAGCTGCATCCTCCAGGGTGGTAAGGTCACCAATACTAGTGTCAGTAGCCACAGCCTTTAGAACTCGCCGCATAATCTTGCCGCTCCTCGTCTTGGGCAGCTTGCCTACAAAATAAACCTCGTCAGGGGTTGCTATTGGCCCTACCATATCCCGCATGTGCTTGGCTAGTTCTTTTTCCAGGTTTGGGGAAGGGCTGACCCCTTCTTTTAGCACAATGAAGATGACTATACTCTCACCCTTTACTGGATGAGCTTTAGCCACTACTGCTGCTTCAGCCACTTGAGGATGCGATACGGCGGCGTCCTCCAGTTCAGCGGTACCGATTCTGTGCCCGGCAATTTTAAGCACCTCATCAGCCCTGCCCAAAACCCAAAAATATCCGTCCCTGTCCTTTACTGCGTAGTCGCCTGTGTAGAACATGCCTGGAAATTTTGACCAATAAGCTTCTTTATACCGCTCCGGGTTGCCGTAGATGCCAAGAAGCATGCCTGGCCACGGTTTCCTTATCACTAGAAGCCCTCGCTCTTCGGGGTTGACCGGCTCACCACTTTCATTGACCACAGCTGCGTCTACGCCTGGCAAAGGGAAGGTTGCTGAGCCGGGCTTCAGTGGAACACATTCTATCCCGGGGATGGGCGATATCATGATGCCACCGGTTTCGGTCTGCCACCAGGTATCAACTATAGGGCACCTCTCATCACCTATATGCTGGTAATACCATAACCAGGCTTCTGGGTTAATGGACTCACCGACACTCCCCAGTAGCTCCAGGCTGCTCAGGTCGTGCTTCCCTGACCAATCCTCATCATACCTCATGAACATCCTGATAGCGGTGGGAGAGGTATACAATATGCTAACCCCGTATTTCTCAATTATGCTCCACCACCTATCAGGCGCGGGATAATCTGGTGCCCCTTCGTAGAGAACAATGGCGGCACCGTGTGCTAGAGGAGCATAGACTATCGAACTATGTCCGGTAACCCAACCCACGTCAGCAGTACACCAGTAGACCGATTCTTCTTTCAGGTCAAAGGCCCACTTGTAGGCGCAATAGTTCTGGACAAGGTAACCCCCGGTGCTGTGAACTATCCCCTTAGGCTTACCTGTAGTACCTGAGGTATAAAGTATGTAGAGCGGGTGGTTCGACTCTACTGACACGGGTTCGACAAATGGTGCTGCCTCCTCGAGCAAGTCCTGAAGCCAGAAGTCCCTCGACTGCTTCATAGCCACTGGCTTGCCTGTTCTTTTTACTACAATAGTCTTTTCCACCGAAGGGCTCAGGGCAACAGCATCGTCCGCTATCTCCTTGAGTGGCACGACCTTTCCTCTCCTGAATCCACCGTCGGCGGTTACCAGCAATTTGGCTCCTATGTCATTGATCCTATCGGCTAGAGCCTGAGCACTGAAGCCTGAAAAAATGACGGTGTGTACAGCACCGATCCTGGCACAGGCAAGCATAAATATGGGAAGTTCAGGTATCATAGGAAGGTACAGGGCTACCCTATCCCCTTCTCTCACCCCGGCATTTCTCAGGATAGAAGCAAACTTGTTGACCTCACCGTACAGCGTTGAATAGCTAAGGACTCTGATGTCTCCTGGTTCACCTTCCCAGTATATGGCTACCTTGCTTCTCCGCCAGGTCTTAACATGACGGTCGACACATATATATGATGCGTTCAACTGCCCACCTACAAACCATCTGGCGAAGGGCGGCTCCCACTCCAGCACTTTGTCCCAGGTCTTAAACCAATCGAGATGGCGTGCTTGTTCAGCCCAGAATTCTTCTGGCTCCTCCATAGACCTATGGTAAATGTCGAAGAACCTTTTCAGGGGGAAGTATCTGGATTCAAACGGCAGCGATAATTCAGCCATAGCTCGTCCCTCCTAATTAGCGGTCTCGCATCCTGTCTCTGGCAAGGAAAATCAGCCTTGCCGGGGGTAAAGCAGTAGTCAAAATCCTCAAATTCCTCCAGTACCTTCAGGACAGTCGGATACGGTATATTATCCTCCTTAAAGATGCCTTTTTCAAGTCAGCGACTATCCCACTGCCCATCTCAATCAGTTGTTTGGTGAATTCGGCAAAGCGATATTCTACTCGCCAGACCGGGACATTGCAAGCCAGCGCTCCGAACATCAGAGCCATTGACACGGTGGCGAATCGCTCATACAATGGCAGGTAGAACCTGATTCGCTGCCAGGAGCAGGATGGTAACAAAGCGGAGGAGGTAACATGAGAATCTCGCTCGAAGCCAACAAGCTGCCCAATAAGTGGTATAACATCATTCCTGATTTAGAGTTCAATGTGCCGCCCACGATGAGTTCAAGTGGCTATCCGTTGAGCCACCACGACCTTGACCAACTGGCTTCTTCCGCCAGCATTGACCAGGAACTTGAGAAGGAGAAACGAGACATACCCATTCCCTCAGAAGTCCGGGACTTCTACCTCAAGTGGAGACCAACACCCCTCTACCGTGCCCAGGAGTTCGAAAGGAGTCTGGAAACGCCGGCGAGGGTGTTTTACAAGCACGAAGGCAGCAGCCCCTCGGGAGGCCATGAGATGAACACCGCTGCGGCTCAGGCATATTACGCTGCCCAGGAGAAAGGCGTAAAGCGTATTGTAACCGCTACCGGAAATGGGGAGTGGGGAGCCGCCCTGGCTATCGCCTGCAACTATTTCGGCATCCAGTGCAAGGTGTATATGGTGCGCTCCAGCTATGAGGAGAAGGCATACGGACGCTATGTCATGGAGATACTGGGAGCCGAGGTCGTCCCCAGTCCAAGCGAGGAGACGCTCTCCGGTAAGAAGATACTGGCACAAGACCCCCATTCACCCGGTAGCTTGAGCAGCGCCCTGAGCGAAGCCTTCTATGAAGCCAAGACTCATGATGATACGAAGCTTTCCTGGGGCACGGTGATGAACCATGTTCTGCTGCATCAGACCATTATCGGTCTTGAGGCGCAAATCCAGATGCGCCAGGCTGGGGCTAATCCCGATGTTATCGTTTGTGCTGTGGGGGGTGGTAGCGCCCTGGGCGGTCTGTCCTTTCCCTTTTACCGAGACCGCAAGCGAGGGACACGGATAATTGCCGTTGAGACGGCTGCTGCTCCAAGTCTATCCAAGGGACGGTATGCCTATGACTATGGAGATACCGAGGGTTTAGCCCCGATGCTGAAGATGTATACCCTGGGACACAGCTTTGTTCCACCGGGTATCAATGCTGGTGGTATGCGGTATCACGGGATGTCTCCGCTGGTCAGTGCTTTGTACCGCGAAAAACAGATTGAGGCAAGGACCTACACACAACTACAAGCCTTTGAAGCAGCCTTAGTGTTCGCCCGCACTGAGGGGCTGATACCTTCACCCGAGACCTCTTATGCCGTGAAGGCGGTGCTGGATGAGGCACTGGACTTCAAGCAGCAGAACGAGCGTAAGAACATCCTGTTTCTGCTGGACGGTAACAGTAATCTCGACCTCACCGCTTTCAAGAATTTCGTCGATGGAGCTCTGGAGGACCAGCCTTTCCCTGAAGAGCACGCCAAAGCTGCGCTCGAGCAATTGCCGGTGGTGACGCCGCATTAGTTCTCCAGTTACCTGAAGTTCCATCGCCGTGCTAACCCACCGATGACGCGGGAGGAAAGGGCTTCTTAAATACGAAGAGGAGGTGAAAGGAATGCCTAGATTGGTTATGAAGAAGGCACACGAAAAGGTAGGTCTTGCTCCCGGGACACTGGTCCATGTGGGAGAGAGGAAGATTGAAAAGGTAAGAATTAGAATCATTGATTACGATGAAACACAACTTGAGGAGAAGGAAGCAAAAACGGTTGAAGAATGTTTTCCCTTCAAGGACAAACCCACCACCACCTGGATAAACATAGACGGTGTCCATGATATGGAGGCAATGGAAAAAATCGGAAAACACTTTGACCTGCACCCCCTCATATTAGAGGACATCGTTAATACCCAGCAACGCCCAAAACTGGAAGATTTCGGAAGCCATGTCTTCGTTGTTCTGAAGATGCTCTACTATGATAAGGTAAAGAGAGAGTTAGAAGCGGAGCAGGTCAGTTTAATTTTCGGCTCAAACTTCGTTATCTCGTTCCAGGAACGCGTAGGACAAATCTTTGAGCCTCTACGAGAAAGAATCAGGAAGGGGAAAGGGCGTCTCAGAAAATCAGCAGCCGATTATCTTGCCTACTCTTTAATTGACTGTATCGTTGATAACTATTTCGTGGTCCTGGAACAACTTGGAGAAGGGATAGAGGATATAGAGCAGGACTTGACCACAAATCCGACTCTGGAAACATTACAGGCTATCCGCACCTTCAAGAAAGAAATGATATTCTTGCGAAAGTCCGTGTGGCCCCTGAGGGAAGTGGTCAATTCTCTGGAACGAGGCGAGTCATCGCTTATTCATAAATCCACGGGCATATACCTCAGGGATGTTTATGACCATACAATCCAGATTATAGATACCGTGGAGAGTTACCGGGACATGCTTTCCGGCATGCTCGATGTTTATCTTTCAAGTATCAGCAACAAAATGAACGAGGTGATGAAGATTTTAACCATCTTCGCGGCAATATTCATACCGCTTACTTTTGTTGCTGGTATTTATGGAATGAATTTCAGCTTTATGCCCGAGCTCGGATGGCACTGGGGTTACTTTGTAGTTTTGATGGTAATGGCTACCATCGGGGTCTCACTGCTGGTCTATTTCAAAAGAAAGAAGTGGCTCTAGGGGTGTCTTTATCCGGTGCTCTCCTTCATTGAAATCTCCAGCCTCCATAGACCTGTGGTAAGTATCAAAGAACCTTTTCAGGGGGAAGTATCTGGACTCAAACGGCAGTGATAATTCAGCCATAGTTCGTCTCTCCTACTTAGCGGTCTTACACCCCGTCTCTGACAAGGGAAATTAGGTCTTGTCAGGGGTAAAGCAGTAGCCAGTATCCTCAAATTCCTCCAGTACTTTGTTCCACTCTCCAGATTGGACATTCTTGACCCACTTCAGTAAAAATTATCAAGCAAAGCCCTGCGCTTTATGCTTTTCTGCAATGGTGCTCGCTAAGTTATCCAGTGCCTTGAAATCGGTTTCCTTCGGAAAGCCCTTACACAATACCGGCTCCAGTATTTCTACCTTCAGGTTAGGAATCATCGCAGCGAGTTGCTCAACTGCCTTGCCTCCCCAACCATAGGAACCGATGATGGAGATGAATTTAAGATTGGGTCTCAGGGCGTTCGCCAGGAAGGCTGCATAGGCAACGTTCGGATGCGGACCGGCGAGAACAGTAGGTGTCCCGATAACAACTGTCGCCGCATCCACCAATGCCATTGCCAGTTTCCCAATGTCTGTTGCGGCAAGGTCAAACTGTTTCACCGTCACGCCTCTCTGAGCTAAAGCTCCCACAAAGTATCCCACCATCTTGCGGGTGCTGCCGTGCATGGAGATGTATGGTAATACCACAATGTTCTTGGGCTCATCGAAGGCCCAGCTGTGATACGCTTTCAAGATGAACTCCGGTTTATCGTGTATGGGGCCGTGGCTGGGAGCAATGATGTCAATCGCATAGTCCTTTACCTTCTCCAGGTTCTTTTGAATAATGGTTCGGAAGGGCATCATGATTTCGGCATAATATCTCTTGGCTGCCTCGTAGACCTGCCCTCCATCGCTGACATACAGGTCGGTTGTAGCCAGGTGGGAACCAAAGAAATCACAGGGGAACAGTATCTTGTCTTCCCTCAAGTAAGTAAGCATTGTCTCTGGCCAGTGAACCCAAGGGGCATGGATAAACTCCAGCGTTCTATCCCCCAGCGAAATGGTCTCTTTATCGTTGACCGTGATGAATTTCTCCTCTGGAATCGTGAGCAAGTCGATAAGCATGTCCTTACACTTTGGTGTGCATATTACCTTCGCCTCAGGGTACTTCTCCAGCACCTGGGGGATAGCACCGGAATGGTCCTGCTCGGCGTGATTGGCAACCACATAATCTATACTCTTAACCCCGAGTTCACTCAGGTGACTTATTAACACATCTTGCATAGTAGGGTCGACGCTGTCAATAAGTGCTGTCTTCTCACTACCCTTGATTAAGTATGCGTTATAACTTGTGCCATCGGGCAGTGGTATCAGCGCATCAAATAACCGCCGATCCCAGTCGATAGCTCCGACCGAATAAACTCCTGGCTTTATCTCTCTTGGTTTCATCTTACTCCTCCTTCTCGAAATCGCTCTTGGCAGCCCCACATACAGGGCATACCCAGTCATCTGGTATTTCTTCAAACGGTGTTCCCGGAGCTATCCCACCATCGGGGTCGCCCTTTTCAGGGTCATATATATAGCCACAAACGGTGCATCGGTATTTTGCCATTTTCTTGACTTCCTCCTCCTTTATATATGTAGGGGCAGTTTTCGGTGCTGTGCCCCTCTTTACTATATGGTAATAGGCATAGGTCATCGGCTCTCCGCTTCTTAGAGTCTCTGCTTCCACCACGTTCCCTGTGAAGATAGTATGCGTCCCAACATCCACTTCATTAATTACCTTTACTTCGAGATAGCCTAAGGTGTGATCCAGGACTACAGGTGCCCCGGTTTTTCCTGTCTTATAGCTTACCTGAGCAAGTTTGTCGATATCTCTTCCCGACTTGAAACCGAAATTCCCTATAAAACTCAGAGGGGTATCCTGCGATAAAATTGAAGCGGCGAAAACACGGCTGTCGCGGATAAACTCGTGGGTGAGGTTCTGTTTGTTGATACTCACGGCAACCGTGGGCGGCTCGGAGGTAATCTGGAACACGGTGTTGGAGATTTGACCGTTAAACTTGTCTCCTTTGACCGAGGCTACTACATACATCCCGTAACTTACTTGATACAGCGTTTTAATATCCATCGTCCCTCATCACTCTGACGAGCTTTCCAGCTTGTCAAAATAGTTTTTAGTGGCACCACAAATAGGGCATTTCCAGTCATCAGGCAGCAACTCGAATGGAGTCCCGGGCGAAACATTACCATCCGGGTCTCCAAACTCGGGGTCATAGATGTAACCGCAGCGGCGGCACTGATACTTTTCAGCCCTTATCACCGTTACCTGTTCAATATAAAGTGGTGCCTTCTTTGAAGTGGGCCCTCGCCTGACTTCGGAATAGTAGTCATAGGTCATTGGCTCACCATCCTTGACGATATCGCTATCCACCATTTGAACTATGAATACGGTGTGAGTCTCCAGATCTGCTTCATTGATGACTTTGGCTTCGACATAGGCCAGCGTGTTATCCATAACTATCGGCGCTCCGGTCTTACCTATCTTGAAATTTATACCCTTAAATTTATCTATCTCCCTTCCGGACTTGAAGCCAAAGCGGCCGATGAAGCTCAATGGCGTCTCTTTAGAGAGAACTGCAAACGATAACACCTTGCTTGCTTTGATAAATTCATGGGTAAGGTTTTCCTTATTTATAGAGAGGACAAAATTAGCTGGCACAGCGCTGACCTGACTAATCCCATTGGCAATCAGCCCATTAAGCTTATCATCCTTCTTGGAACCAACCACATACAACCCATACCTCAATTTGCGTAACGCCAATAAATTCATTTGTTACCTCCTTATGTTTATTTCCTTTCAAGCTCAATCGCTGAGTCTTGCCCTGGTAGCCTTATCTACATAAGATCCTTTTCGCTAGCTTCAACAGCTCGGTGCAATTCGGCACTGAGCATTGGTGGTAGCCCCTCAATATCGACTTGGGACCGAAGAGGACATGAGTCTCGCCAGATTTGATTTCCAAACCTATGTTGTGTAAGAGTTTCCTGCCTTCCACCTCCACAGTTAACTGTCTGATGCTCAGCATAACATCACTCATACAGACGCTCCTAATTACTCGCTCACCCTCCTTCCAAAGTCCAGCGTTCTTTTACAGTAAACCATCCCACAGGGTCAGTGAGATATTCGTAGGAATCGAGGAGGGCAAGATAATGCCCCCGCTCCTCGGCAGCCAGAGCTTGATAGAACCGCTTTTCCACGGGAAAGGTGCTTCGTTCACTCCAGGAGTAATAAAAGTCGTGAGTCTTGTTCTCCATGTCCATGGCCGTCTTAATAGTGTCGAGTTCAGAATGCGGTACTTTGATCTTGCTTCCTAGCTCTTTAGTAGCCTCAGCAAATATAGACTTAAGCTGCTTCCCTTTCGCAGACGGCGGTTTCACATCAGGCCAATCCTGACCCTTCTTAAGCGCTTGAAATATTTCCTCAAATTTCTTACTGTGCTCATCTTCTTCAATGGCCAACCTTTGAAATAGCTCTTTAGCTAGACTGTTGCTGCTTTTCTGGCTTGCCCGTTGATAGAACTCCTTACCTTCTACCTCCATCCTGATAGCGTCCTGGAGTATCCCCACCATTTTCTTTGCTTCCTCTTGTTGCATCTTTACTCTCCTTTATAAGCAAATTCCTTTTTAAGACTGGAGAGTTGCCTTAGATGAGACTTCTCCTCATTGATTATTCCATCGACGATTGGCCGCTCTCGCTCAGGCACAAGGTCGCGCATCTCGTTGTAGAATAGAATGGAGTCCTTCTCTGCGCCCATTGCTATTTGGATCGCCTCAGCGGGGCTAGCGGCGCTTCGCGCCATCTGAAGAGCAACCTTATCGTCAGCGAACACGGCGGAGTCAACGAGTGCCTTAAGGTAAAGCTCATATTCCTGTTCACTTTCACTGGCATATGGTGGTCGATATTTGCCCACGGAGTCGAGCATGTTTTGGAAGATTCCCATGTGCTTTCGTTCCATATCAGCCAAATTGTTGAAAGTGCCTTTCAGTGAGGCATCAATGGTTGATTCAGCCAGCGCTCCGTAGTAGGCTATCCCGTTCCTCTCGATCCCTAGGGCAACTTCCACGAGCTCACTAGCAGAAAGTACTGCCATAGTTTGTGTCCTCCTTTATAGCTTCAATCTCTGAAGGTAGCGATGGGCTTGAAGGGCAGCTTTAGCTCCTTCCCCGGCAGCCACGACTATCTGTTTTTCAGGAACATTGGTAACATCTCCGGCGGCGAAGAGACCAGGCACACCGGTTTCATTGGCGCAGTTGACCTCAACCTCCCCAATGCGGTTTAGCGTAGTTATCGCTTTTATCGCCTCTGAGTTTGGAATGAGGCCAATCTCGATAAAGACATTGCCTACATCCAACTCTCTTTGCTGTTTGCTTTTCAAGTCCATTATTCTTATCCCCTCGACACGGCCCTTTCCCTTTATCCCCAGGATTTCATGCTCAAGGGACTCCCGTGGACAGTTTTACATATTCCTAAGCCTAACATCCCGACCACCTCCTTCAGACAAAGAGCTGAAGTACACAAAGAGAGCAAACCAATTGCTGGTCATTTTACCATCCAAAAAGGAATTGTCAATAATTGTTCAACCAGCATCAACCTAGCAAAGGGGTAGTTGAAGAATATTCGCTTCTTACATCACGACAGAGCTCTTCACGAAAGTGAAAGCACGCCATCAGCAGCAGGTGCACTCACGCATGGAACTCCATCCCTTTCGCCGATTGTTGAGTTAGGCACTATCTTTTGTGGATATACGAAGGCCGGGCGGACTGAGGATTCAAGCAGAAGTGAAGACCACAGGCCACACACTCCATTATCAGAAGTCGCACAAATCATTTTGTAAATCTCCCATCATCCTTTGATGTCGACAGTTTATGCACCTCTTTCTCAAGCCACCCTGTTTTATTTACTTCTCGTACATCGAATTCTGGCACATAGGGTTTGATATCCAGAAGGGGAGTCCCATCCACAAAATCAACATCTCGAACATAGAGTATGCTCTTTTCAACTCTGACAAGACGCACCACCGAGATACCAATTGGATTCGGTCTACTCGGAGCTCGTGTTGCAAAGACTCCACGCAACTCGTTCTCCATGTACGGCTTTACCTTTAAGGACAAGCCTTTAGATAAATGAAAGTGATATATCAAAATAATATGAGAAAAACCTTCAACATCTTTTAACCCTTCAGCATATTCTGGGAATACCTCAACTGTTCCATCAATACCCTTGCCGCCTGGAGGTTGTATGGGCGTTCCTTTAGGTTCTTTGAACGGAGAATGAACGACCCCGATAGGCTTGTACTTTATCTCATTCATGATTTCATCTTTCATCCCTGCGATTTTGGATAACCTGGTGCCTGGATTATGTCATCTTTCTATCCGTGCAAACGAATATTTCAGCGTATCCAAGAACCGGTAACCATCCCGCACAATTGGTCTGCTCCTAGTTATTTTTATTTCCCCCTTGAACATTGGAGCACAGGTTACAAGGGTATGATATTCACCATTTTCCCCACAAATGTCAATATTTCTATCTTGCAGGTATCTCAAAAATTCCCTATCCACCTTGTGCCCAATCCATGCCTCATCAAATAAATCAGCTTTAGCACTAACTACCATTGCTTCAAAACCTGTATCTATAAACTCGAGGAGAATTTTTTCTGGCTCATGACCCCAGAGTGGCTCAATCGCTTCAATCCCTAACTCCCCACAAACACGCTCCACCCAATCTTTATGCTCCTGGAGATAAATATCGCCAAAAACCATGCCCTCTACACCGTCAGGAATTAAACTTCGCACTGCACCTTTGAATTCCTGCTCATATCCATTCCACGTAGTTTCTTTCTGCAACAGTGGAATGCCGATTGCTTCAGCCTGTAATTGAATTAATTTAGCTTCTGTCCCATGAAAACTTACCCTTCTATATTTTTTGGAGATAAAATTTACGAGGTAAGAAACATCATATCCATTAAGAATTGCCTTATAACAGGCAAAACAACTGTCTTTACCACCACTCCATGATGCGATATAGCTCAAAGGTCGCCATCCTTCGATTATTTAGATTTGCTTGTCAAACCGAGCCCGGCGAATGTGTAAACATCAGGATTATCTTATTGTTCCGTGTTGCCTGCAGGTGCTCAGCTTTTTGCTTTACCAGTCTGTTTTATCAGCCAGTATTCTATGCTGTCCGCCAGAGCTAGCCAGCTAGCTTCGATGATGTTGGTTGAACTACCCACCGTCCTCCAGTGCTCTTTGCCATCGCTGGACTCGATGAGCACACGCACCTGCGACGCAGTGCCCGCAGTTTCCTCTAATATGCGCACCTTGTAGTCAGTGAGCTTAACAGCAGTTAAGTGAGGATAAAATTGGATTAACGCCTTACGCAATGCCTGGTCGAGGGCATTTACCGGACCATCGCCCTCAGCAGCAGTGTGTACTATCCGGTCATCCACCTTCACCTTGATGGTGGCTTCCGAGAGTGGTTCCTCCTGATTGCCAATGGTGGGAAGGCGTCGCCTTTTCTCCACCACCACCATGAAATCAACCAGCTCGAATGGTGGACGATAATCAGGTTGAGCACGATGAAGCATTAAGTCGAAAGATGCCTCAGCGCTATCATATTGAAAGCCCTGGCTCTCCAGCAGCTTGACCCGGTGCAGTACTTCCTTAACTTCCTCATCCCCCGGGATAGGTAACTTCCTTTGTTTAGCTTTATAAATGATGCTCGCTTTTCCTGATAGCTCAGAAACAATAACATTGGGCTGATTACCTACTATTCCTGGATTAATATGCTGATAACTATCCTGCCATCTGGTCAAAGCAGAAACATGGAGTCCACCTTTATGGGTGAAAGCATGGGCACCTACATAAGGAAGAGAGCCGGGATGAGGCAGGTTAGCTAGCTCAGAAACATAGCGGGAAATGTTGTTCAGCTTGCTCAGTTGCTCGTCTGAAATACAATCAATGCTCATCTTAATCTTTAGATTGGGGATGATGGAGCACAGGTTGGCATTGCCACACCTTTCACCGTAGCCATTTATGGTTCCCTGAACTTGAACCACTCCTGTCTCAACTGCAGCCAGTGAGTTAGCCACAGCAAGATCAGCATCATTATGGGCATGAATTCCTAACGGGACAGAAGCTATTCCCTGAACTGCCTTAATAGCCGCCACTATTTGTTGAGGCAAGGTGCCGCCATTGGTATCACAAAGTATTATGCATTCAGCACCAGCTCGGGCAGCGCCCTCAACAACCTGCAAGACATATTCAGGATTTGCGTTATAACCGTCAAAAAAGTGCTCAGCGTCGAAGAAAACCCTCAGCCCCTTCGACTTGAGATAATTTATAGAATCCGAAATCATGCCCAAATTTTCCGCCAACGTGGTTTCGAGAACGTGTGTCACCTGCTTATCCCACGCTTTTCCCACAAGGGTGACTATCGAAGTTCCGGCCTCAAGCAATGCCTGAAGATTGATATCCTTTTCCACGCTACCATTCGGACGTCTGGTGCTGCCAAAGGCAACTAAGCTTGAATGAGCTAAGGTCAAGTCCCTTGCCCTGCTAAAGAACTCGGTATCCTTAGGGTTGGAGCCTGGCCAACCACCTTCAATAAAATCAATGCCCAGCTCATCCAACTTTTGGGCAATCTTGAGCTTATCCTCAACCGAAAAGGAAATCCCTTCCTGCTGAGCACCATCTCTCAGAGTCGTGTCATAAAGCTGCACTATCGGCATTCTATCCTCCGAGCGATTAAATCGCCCATTTCGTTCGTCCCCGTCCTGAGTTTACCCTGCTCCATTATATCGTAAGTCCGATAGCCTTCTTCAAGCACAGCAAGCACAGAATCTTCCACCAACTGAGCCTCATTTTCCAGTTCAAAGGAGTAGCGAAGCATCATTGCCACACTTAGAATGATGGCGATGGGATTAGCCATGTTCATCCCCGCTCGGCGCGGGGCGCTGCCATGTATTGGCTCATACATGCCAAAAGTCCTGCCTTTGGGAATTCCCGCTAGACTGGCTGAGGGCAGCATCCCCATAGAGCCAGCAAGCATTGAAGCCTCATCGGTGAGTATGTCGCCAAACATGTTTTCCATGACCATGACATCCAGGTCAGCGGGACACTGGATCAGTCGCATGGCACAAGCATCAACCAACATATGGTCCAGCTCAACATCAGGGTATTCGGTAGAAAGTTCCACGGCGATTTGCCGCCATAATCGAGATGACTCCAGAACGTTAGCTTTATCCACCGAGATCAGCCTCCTGGAGCGGCTACGTGCCACCTCAAAGCCAACGCGCAATATCCGCTCAATCTCTCCTTCAGAATAAGATAAAGTATCAACAGCTTGTCTTTCTCCATCATCCTGCCATCGTTTCTTGGGTTGCCCGAAGTAAAGTCCACCGGTGAGCTCCCTCACTACCACCAGGTCAACATTCTGGATGACTTCGGGTTTTAGCGTTGTGGAATTTATCAGCATGGGGAAAACCTTCACTGGACGGAGATTGGCAAATAACCCCAGTCCTTTCCTCAGCGCCAGAAGCCCGTCCTCAGGATGGACTTTAGCCAGCGGATTATCCCATTTCGGTCCACCAACGGCACCAAGTAATACTGCATCGCATTGTTTACACATCTTCAGTGTTTCTTCGCTCAGGGCTGTGCCTGAAGTGTCTATAGCGCTGCCACCAACTGAACCGGCATGAAGGTGGAACTTATGCCCGAATTTTCCACCGACAGCCTGTAGCACCTTAACTGCCTGAGTAACAACCTCAGGACCAACACCGTCTCCCGGTAAAACAGCAACATTAAATTCCATATTGCTTACCTTCGTACCTTATAGCATCCCACTTAATATCTTGTAGAATTCCTCTGCCTTCACAGGAGAGGCCAGGCGAGGACGAATTATACACGATTTCTCCTCAACTTGCTTTTGGTGTATTCTACCAGTCCCCCGGCGGTGATGATTCCCATCATAAATTCAGGATAGGCCCTGGCGACAAGTGTTCTGCCTTTGGAAATATTTGTAATTTCACCGCGGGACAAATCAACTTCCAGTGTATCACCAGCCTCGGTTCCACTGACCGCTTCAGGACACTCCAGAAGAGGCAAGCCAATATTTATGGCATTGCGAAAAAAGATGCGAGCGAAACTCCGGGCAATGACACAGGATATACCACAAGCCTTTATAGCCAGAGGAGCATGCTCACGTGAGGAACCACAGCCAAAGTTTGTAGAGGCAACAATAATATCTCCAGGTTCAACCCTGGCAACAAACCCAGAGTCAATGTCCTCCATACAATGCCTTGCCAGTTCCTTCGACTCAGAAATGTTAAGATACCGCGCCGGGATAATGACATCGGTATTTACATTAGCACCAAACTTATGGACTTTACCCTTTAGCTTCATATTACCCATGGTTGATTCGACTACTTTACTATCTTGAGAATCTCCCTGAATTTCGACCCTTTTGCCACCTTCAGCAATTCAAATAGAACGCTCTCCGTGCTTGTCAAGGATACTCCTACTTCTCTTATTTTCTCAAGGCCAATCAATTCATTCTCCTCTGTCTTTGAGGCATTGTCGCACCTAAGCCTTCAGGGTGCTGCTCCGTCCAGAGAATTGGTATTCCCAAAATTTTCGCCCCTTTGATGAGCTTCTGGAGGTTTTCCAAAAGCATTTCTTTATTGTACATGGCATGAGCTAGTTCAGCCTGAGCATCAATGACAGTCAGGGCGGTGTTATCTCGCTTAAGCACGCCATGCTTCTTCTTTTTCACAAGAGCTTAATTATACTACTGATATACTACGCCGTTTAACGTGTTGCGCGTGTTTGAAGTGCTACGAAGGTATTTGGGTGAGCGGAGCGAAACGCAAATACGCTGCTAGCCGGAGTTGCCACCTTACTTTTCTAATAGCTTATGAACAACTTGCCCTCCCGGGCAGGTATCATTGTAACTGCACTTTGGACATATAATGGGGTAAAAGAGAACAATGTGCACTACTATAAGGCTTAGGAAAACAACAAGATAATACCAATTCAATGATAGCAGCCAATAAACAGGAAATAGCAAGGCAATAATAACGGAAATTTCAGTTAAAGTTGCGTTGACTTTGAAAAATCTTGGTTCAAATTCCCGTTTTCTGTAAATCGTAGCCGAAAGAAAATTCGCAAGATACATGCCAAACACTGCAGGGCAGAACTTACCGCGATAAGGGCATCCAATACAGCAGCCTGCCTGGAAGAAGTTAGCAATAACATAGAGCAACAGGAATATGACGGTCAAATAGATTGAAACAGTCGCCAGTAGATATGCAGCTCCTATGAAAGCTACTAAGAAAGGGATTAGGATTGCAGAATACAGAAACTTATCTCGCTTAGACCACTGGTACATGCTCTTTTATCCTGCGTCATATTGCCTTATCTCTTTATATCATCGATTTCAAAGGCAATTTCGGCTAACGTCTTGCGTATTTGCAAGGCGAACTGCGAACACGCCGTTATCCGACGTTACGCTTTCTGTGGTGGCTGAAATTGGATAGAAATTACCTCGCTCCCTGCTTCAAATAGCTCTGATTTTATCTCGTGCACAAGCCTCCAGGATTTAGCCTCTTCCGGATTTAAAGTCGTTCTTTCATGCATGGCGTTTATTATATCTGCTTCGGTCTTATTCGTATTTGCTGCAAGCACCTTGGCAATGTTCTCGATATCAATCGCCAGTCCTTTCAGCCTTTCTTCCAACTGCTTCTCCTCTAAACTCTGCTCTCCCCTGAACTGGGCACTGACACCATGAAGCAAGAATCTCGCTTGAGGCACTGACAGTCTTTTTGAACCGGAACAATATAAAACAATGCCTATTGAGTCAACACTGCCAAAATTGTGTGTAGTTATTTCCACAGGCAATCCCTTTAAATAATTGTACGCGCTCAAGCCATGGAAAACGGAGCCGCCAGGTGAAGAAATAGCAATGATGAATTCCTTTATCCCTTGTTTCATCTTTTGCTCAACAGCGTTCATTAAGGCGTTGACGCTAACATCAATGACAGGAGCAAAAAACTTAATTACCACTGGTTTTGTAGCCATATTCATCACCTCCTTGAATTAACGGTAATGTTATCACGTCTTGCGGATAAAAGAAGTTGCCGAAGGCAGATTTAGGCGGAACAAAGTAGAGCCATATACCCGCTGTTAGACGAGTCTGTTAAGACCAAATTTCTTTAAGAAATTTGAGTGCTCGCTCGCCGCTTTTTTATTTCCTCCCAACATATATACCATACCCAAAATATTCAAACATGTTCTTAGCAGAAGTTATATTTTTTGCTGCTATCATCATTTTTTGTATTCCTTTCCTTTGATCATGACTTGTGATATACATGCGCAAAACTCTGCACCATCCTCCAAGAATCCATATCAGGCCTGTTCTTCTAATCTCATCAAGCCATTGGGTTATGGCATTGATTTTGTATGGTCGTACTATTATATCTTTCAATCCGGCATTTTCTAACAATTTTCCCCAGCCTTCTGGAGTTTCTAATTTAACACCACCAGCAGATTGAAATAGATATTCAACTAATTCTTTTGGAGGTCTTTCTTTTATCCAGGTGGACTCGTTAAGCCCAACATATCCTCCCGGGTTCATCACTCTTACATATTCGTTTACTGCTTTTTGTTTATCTTCTGGGAATGCAGTTATTGACTCGCCAATGACTGCATGAAAAAGGTTATCTTCAAAAGGTATGTTTTGCACGTCTGCTACTATAAATTTAACTCTGTCTTCTACACCTTCTCTTTTAGCCCTTTCTTTTGATCTTTCAATCATCCTTTCATAAATATCTATACCGACAACTTTGCACCCGTACTTCCTTGCAAGGTAGCAGGGAGTTATTCCAACTCCGCAGCCAACGTCTAAGACGTATTTATCTTTGTCTATATGGCATAACTCAATCAACTCTTCTGTGGCTTTTATACCTCCCATATGTTTTGTTATACCAATCTCAGCTTGCACTTCAAAGTAATATCTTTCTGTTTCTGAGTGTTTTTGTAGTTTGTTTTTCACTTTTACTCCGAATGAACATTTTTTCGATTCTTAAGAGGATTTCGGTGGCGAGCGAGGATTTCGCTTAACTTGTGCATAAACGCATTGCGGTTATTTTCTATTTAGCTTCATTCCATCCAACGGGCTTTGAATTTTATATCTCTTCCGGGCTGGCGATTCTGCCCAGGACAGCACTGGCGGCGGCTACCACAGGGTTAGCCAAGTATACTTCGCTCTTTGGACTGCCCATCCTGCCTACAAAGTTCCGATTGGTGGTAGACAGGCAGCGCTCCCCAGCAGCTAAGACACCCATATGACCGCCAAGACAGGGCCCACAGGTGGGAGTGCTCACCGCAGCCCCTGCCTCTATGAAAGCCTCTATCAATCCCTCCCTCAGTGCTTCGAGGTAGACTTGCTGCGACCCGGGGAGGATGATACACCTCAAATCGGGATGTATCTTCCTGTCTTTAATTATCCCGGCTGCCACTCTTAAATCGCCAATTCGCCCATTAGTGCATCCGCCAATCACTACCTGATCCAATGTTATCTCCCCCACCTGGCTTATAGGCCTGGTATTGGAGGGGAGATGGGGAAAGGCTACCTGGGGCTCAATTTTGGATACATCACATTCATAGATTCCGGCATACTGGGCGTCCTCATCTGACTGGGATTGCTTCGCTTCGCTCGCAATGACAGGGGAAACTCGATTAGCAATGGCATGGTGGAGATATTCCTCGGTCTTACCATCTACATAGAAAATGCCTGCTTTAGCCCCAGCTTCGATAGCCATATTCGCCATGGTGAAGCGTCCATCCATATCTAATTCATCAATCGCCTCACCAGTAAACTCCATAACAGAGTAAAGGGCACCATCAACGCCGATGTCGCCAATGGTATAAAGAATGAGGTCCTTGCCCCTAACCCACTTGGGCAGCTTCCCATGATAGATGAACTTAATGGTGGGCGGCACTTTCATCCATATTTCACCGGTTGCCATAGCCACGGCGATGTCAGTTGAGCCCATGCCGGTAGCAAAAGCACCTAATGCACCGTAAGTACACGTATGAGAGTCAGCGCCAACGATAACCTGTCCTGGCAAAACAAGGCCCTGCTCAGGAAGAAGCACATGCTCGATTCCCATCCGTCCTACCTCAAAATAGACCAGACCCTGCTCCTTAGCAAACTCCCGAATCAATTTGGCCTGCTCGGCAGACTGTATATCTTTGTTAGGACAGAAGTGGTCAGGAACCATAACCACTTTTCGAGGGTCAAATACCCCGCTTACTCCGAGTCGCTGGAATTCCTCTATAGCTAAGGGGGCAGTAATATCATTAGCCAAGACCAGATCAACACCGGCACCTATGAATTCACCACTGCTGACCTCTTCCCTGCCACAGTGAGCCGCCAGGAGCTTCTCAGCGAGGGTCTGACTTGCCATTTATCCACGGACCTTCGGGATCAGCAATATGCCTACCGTGGCCAGACCAGCTATCACAGCAATCAACCACAGCCCGGCACCAGCAGCCAAACCGACACCAGCGCTAGCCCAGATGCTCGCTGCTGTAGTCAATCCCGCCACCCCCGTCACCTCCTCTCCCCGCATACCACGAAAGATAACCCCGGCACCAATGAAGCCCACCCCAGCTACTACGCCAGCAGCAACACGCGAAGGGTCAACAGCACCGCTGAAGCCGAAAATAGAGACCACAGTAAACACAGCAGCACCCAGGGAAATCAAAGTGTGAGTGCGCAGCCCTGCTGCTTTGCTAGATCGCTCGCGCTGATAGCCAATAAGTGCTCCCAGAGCAATGGCCAGGAACAACCTCGATATTACATCCAACCATATTATATCCAACCACGGGCTCACTTGCGTTTTCCTTTCCCGGTCTTAGCCGCCTTGCTGACCAGAAGCCGATTCAATGCATTCATATATGCCTTGGCGCTGGCAACAATGATATCAGTAGCAGCGCCACGACCAGTGTAAGTTACACCATCGCTCTCCACCCTGATAAGCACCTCCCCGATGGCATCTATTCCCTCAGTAACCGATTTGACGGTAAACTCGGTAAGTTTGTTGGGGATACCCACTATGCGGTTAATAGCCTTGTACACTGCGTCTACAGGTCCGGTGCCCAGGGCAGCATCGGCCAAACTCCGCCCATCAGGACCGATGAGCCTGACTGTGGCTGTAGGAAGACTATGATCACCACAAGAAACCTCAACATGGTCGAGGTGATATACCTCGGTGGTAGTGCGACGTTCCTCAGCTATCAAAGATTCAATATCGCGGTCGGTAACCTCTTTCTTCTTATCAGCTAACTCCTTGAATCGTTTGAAAGCACGAGCGAAATCCTCTTCATCCAGGGTATAACCAAGTTCGGCTAATCTCTCTCCAAAAGCGCGCTTACCACTCAACTTGCTTAATACTAAAACACTCGAAGGTATGCCTACCGACTTTGGGTCCATAATCTCATAAGTTATAGACTTCTTTATTACACCATCTTGGTGAACGCCTGATTGATGCCGAAAGGCATTTGCGCCCACAATGGCTTTGTTTGGCTGAATAGGGAAGCCAATGACTTCGCTCACCAATCTACTTGTCTCGTAGATTTGCCTGGTATTGATGTCCGTAGTGAGCCTGAAGAAATCGTGGCGGGTCTTCAATGCCATAACAATCTCCTCCAGAGAAGCATTGCCAGCGCGCTCACCAATCCCGTTGACGGTGCATTCCACCTGTCGTGCCCCTTTTCGTATTGCTTCCAGGCTGTTAGCTACCGCTAGCCCCAGGTCGTTATGGCAATGAACGCTTACCACAGCTTTATCAATATTGGGGACATTATCAAAAATGCCTTGAATCAAGTCACCAAACTCATGAGGGGTGGCATAGCCAACGGTGTCAGGTATATTCACTGTGGATGCTCCAGCCTCAATGGCGGCTTCCAACATACGGTAAAGATAGTCAGGTTCACTGCGGGAAGCATCCATAGGAGAGAACTCAACATCATCGACATGACTCTTAGCTCGAGCAACTATTTCCCTGGACATCGCCAATATTTCTTCCCTGCCCTTTTTAAGCTGGTAGAGCAGGTGGATATCTGAAGCAGAAAGGAAAACGTGGATTCGGGGATGGCTTGCTTCCTTAATCGCCTCCCAGGCCCTATCCACAGCATCAATGTTGGCAAGAGACAAGGCACAAATTATCGGTCGCTGAACTTCTTTGCTGATGAGCTGAACAGCTTCAAAGTCGCCAGGGGAACTGGCAGGAAAACCAGCTTCGATGACATCTACGCCAAGTTTCTCCAGCTGCCTTGCTATCTCCAGCTTCTCCTGGGGATTTAGGCTTGCCCCTGCCGCCTGCTCTCCATCCCGCAAAGTAGTGTCGAAGATGATAACTTTGTCCATGTATTTATTCTTCACTTCTTCAGCCAGGGCATCATATCCCTCAGTTCCTTGCCCACAATTTCAATGGGGTGCTCAGCTTCCATCTGCCTCAGGGCATTAAAGCTGGGGCGACCAGCCTGATTTTCCAGTATCCATTCTCTGGCAAAGCTGCCATCCTGAATTTCGGCCAGAATCTGCCGCATCTCATCCTTGGTCAAATCGTCGATAACCCTCGGGCCACGGGTATAGTCACCATACTCAGCAGTATCGCTCACTGAATAGCGCATATACTTCAAGCCACCCTGATACATAAGGTCAATGATAAGCTTAAGTTCATGGAAACACTCGAAGTAGGCAATCTCGGGCTGATAACCAGCTTCTATCAGTGTCTCAAAGCCTGCTTTGACCAGCGAGGAGATTCCGCCGCAGAGCACGGTTTGCTCACCAAAGAGGTCAGTTTCAGTTTCCTCAGCAAAAGTTGTCTCCAGCACTCCAGCTCGAGCACAGCCAATTCCTTTGGCATAAGCTAAAGCGATGTCCTTTGCTTTACCTGAAGCATCCTGATGCACAGCTACTAAAGCTGGAGCTCCAGAGCCTTCAGTATAAAGCTGACGCAATATATGTCCGGGGCATTTAGGAGCTATCATGCTTACATCTATATCTGCAGGAGGCATAATCTGTGAGTAGTGGATATTGAAGCCATGGGCAAACATCAGGGTCTTGCCCCGGGACAGTTTTTTCTCAATTGACTCACGATAAACTATGGGGTGCAGGTTATCAGGAACAAGCATAACAAGAATATCAGCTTCGCCAGCCACTTCGGCAGCACCAGCCACCTGGAAACCAGCACTTTGTGCTGCCTTCCAGGCATCGCTTCCCTGCATCTCAGCAACCATAACCTGGCAGCCACTATCCTTCAAATTTTGGGCATGAGCATGTCCCTGACTCCCAAAGCCAATAATGCCAATCGTCTTCCCTTTAATTAAATCCAGGTTAGCGTCTTTGTCGTAGTAAATTTTAGTCATAGTTACTCCCCTTTCTTTTTATTGCTGGCGTGAGCGGTAACAGCTCCACGAGTTAAGGCTACCCTTCCCGTCCTGACTACTTCTTTGATGCCAAAACGGCGAAGAAGTTCAAACAGAGAATTCACCTTCTCTTCATCACCGGTAACCTCCACCATAAGTGAATCACTGCCCACATCAACTATGTTAGCCCGGAAGATATCGACAATCTGCATAATCTCGCTTCTTGTTGAAGCAGTAGCGGCGACTTTGACTAATGCCAGCTCTCTCGCTACCATGTCATCATTAGTGAGATCAGCTACCTTGACTACGTTAATTAATTTATCCAGTTGCTTTCTGACCTGCTCTATCTGAGCAGGGTCAGCGAGAACCACGACAGTCATTCGAGACAGACCAGGTTGCTCACTGCCTCCTACAGCGAGGCTTTGTATGTTAAAGCCACGTCGCCGAAACAAGCTGGCCACTCTGTTAAGCACACCAGCTTTGTCCTCCACCAGCATGGATATTGTGTATTTCGTTGCTTCCATGTTCAACTCCTTGTCAATGCCTTTGGTTTTCTCTTCGACACCTTTTTTGGTTTGGGCAATTCCATTGTTTCAGACAGACTCTTCCCTGGTGGCACCATAGGATAAACATTTTCCTCTGGCTCCACCACAAACTCAATAAGAAATGGACCATCGCAATCCATTGCTTTGCATATTGCAGGAACTACTTCATCTCTGCGCCCTACCCTCACGGCAGGGATTTCGTACGCCTCAGCAATCTTGACGAAATCGGGATTCCAGAGCTTGGTATGAGCATAGCGGCGCTCATAAAACAACTCTTGCCATTGCCTGACCATGCCAAGATAGCTATTATTGATGAGCGCTATCTTCACGCCAATATTCTCCGCTGCTATGGTGCCTAACTCTTGAATGGTCATTTGAAAGCCACCATCGCCACCAACACACCACACCACCTCATCAGGGCGGCCAACCTTTACCCCCATGGCAGCAGGAATCTCAAATCCCATTGTGCCCAGACCACCCGACGAAATAAGGCTATTTGGCTTAATGAAAGTAAAATATTGTGCTGCCCACATTTGGTTCTGTCCCACCCCGGTCACCACCATCGCATCACCCTGAGTAGCTTCGTAGATTTGACGAATGACATACTGCGGTATAACCTCCTCCCCTTCCCTGATTTCTAACGATGGGTGTTTACGCTGCCATTTATTCAGCGTGGCGAGCCATTCCGAGTGAGTATTCACGTTGACCTCTTTATTCAGCACACCAAGCACATTTTTGACATCCCCAACGATAGGAACGTCCACTCTGACATTCTTCCCTATCTCCGCAGGGTCAATGTCAATATGTATAATACGTGCCTTGGGAGCAAATTCACCTGTGATCGCTGTAGCCCGGTCGTCAAACCTCATGCCGATAGCGAGAATAAGGTCAGCATCTTGCACCGCCATATTGGCGTAAGCCATACCATGCATCCCGATCATGCCAAAACTGAGAACATGGTTTCTGGGGAAAGAACTGATGCCCAGAAGCGTGTTGACCACAGGTATCTGAGCCTTCTCCACAAGTTCCCTTAGCTCAGCATAAGCCTGAGACATAATTACTCCCCTGCCAGCTATTATGAGCGGTCGTTTGGCACTGTTAATAAGCCTCGCCGCTTTCCTTACTTGAGCTGGATGACCTTGAAATACAGGTTTGTAGCCCGGCAGGTTAACCTTGTCGGGGTAAATAAATTCCGCCTCCTCCGTCTGAACATCTTTTGGTATGTCAATGTGGACAGGACCGGACCTGCCTGTTCTAGCGATATAAAAAGCTTCCTTCACCGTGTCCGCCAGTTCCCCGGCGCTGGAAACAAGATAATTATGCTTGGTAATGGGAAGAGTGATGCCGGTGATATCCGTTTCCTGGAAGGCGTCTTTGCCGATAAATGGTCTGGGTACCTGCGCGGTTATGGCTATTACGGGGGAAGAATCCATGTAAGCGTTAGCGATGCCAGTGACCAGATTAGCTGCTCCAGGACCTGAAGTAGCCATACACACACCTACTTTATGGGTAGCTCGAGCATAACCATCAGCAGCATGTGCCGCCCCCTGTTCATGGCGAACCAGTATATGCCGAAGTTGGGGATACTGGGTGAGGGTGTCGTATATTGGCAGGATGGCGCCGCCAAGTATGCCGAAAATATCCTCGACTCCTTCTTTAATTAAGCTTTCACACAAAATTTGTGCACCGGTCTTCTTCATCAGAACCTCCTAATCAGCAAATACTGCTCCTGTGCTGGCTGAGGTAACTTTATCAGCATACCTCCTTAGATAGCCAGCCTTTATTTTCGGTTCAAACCGAGGCAACGAGGCTAACCTCGTCTTTATTTCATCCTGGTTTAATTTCACCTCCAATATGTTATGAGGAATATCTATTTTGATAATATCGCCATCCTTCAAAGCAGCTATCGGTCCGCCCTCCGCTGCTTCGGGGGAGACATGACCAATCGCTGCACCTCGTGTAGCTCCGGAAAAACGCCCATCGGTGATAAGAGCTACTTCTTTATCCATGCCCATGCCGCTGAGAAGCGAGGTAGGGGTTAACATCTCACGCATTCCCGGACCTCCTTTTGGTCCTTCATAACGGATAACAACTACATCCCCGGCTCTGATTTTCCTCCCCATTATCGCTGCTGTTGCCTCTTCCTCACTATTGAAAACCCGCGCTGAACCTTCGTGAATCAGCATCTCGGGGGCCACTGCCGCACCTTTCACCACTCCACCTCCAGGGGCTAGATTGCCAAACAAAAGGCTGACCCCACCAGTAGCGCCATAAGGCTCAGATAAACTGCGAATCACATCTCTGTTTTTGACCCTCGCTCCGCCTATCACTTCTCCCAATGGTCTCCCCAGTACGGTATTTGCCTCCAGTTTTAATAAGCTCGATAATTCCTGCATTATTGCTGGAATACCACCAGCCATGTCCAAATCCTCAATGTGATAATCTCCCGCTGGACTTAACTTACATATGTAAGGAATATTTTGGCCGATCTCATTTATCCAGGATAGAGGGAAGGAAATTCCCGCCTCATGCGCTATTGCGGTTAGGTGAAGCACCGAATTAGTGCTCCCACCCAAAGCCATATCGACAGCAAAGGCATTGTAGATAGAATCCCTGGTAACGATGTCTCCAGGTCGAATATTCCTGGCCAGAACTTTCATGACCTGTCGTCCTGCTTCATAGGCTAGCTGAATTCGCCGTGCCTGAGTCGCCGGTATGCTCCCATTTCCAGGCAAAGCCATGCCCAGAGCTTCAGTAAGACAATTCATAGTATTAGCAGTAAACATACCAGCGCAGCTGCCACAACCAGGACAGGCAATTTCCTCCAATTCCAGCAACTCCTCTTCAGAGATACCTCCCTTCACTGCCTCGCCAACCGCTAAGAAAACGGAATTGACGTCCACTGCTCTTTCCTGACCGTTCCTAACAAGTCTTCCCGCCAGCATAGGACCGCCGCTGATAAAAATGCAGGGCAAGTTCAGCCTTACCGCTGCCATAAGCATTCCCGGTATTACTTTGTCGCAATTTGGTATGAATACCAATCCATCGAAGGCATGAGCCTCCGCTACAATCTCACATGAATCAGCGATAAGTTCTCGACTTGGCAGACTGTATTTCATGCCATCATGATTCATAGCGATACCATCACAAACAGCTATAGTGTTAATCTCAAACGGCACGCCACCTCCCTCACGGATACCTTCCTTCACTGCAGCAGCAACGGACTCCAAATGAACATGTCCCGGGACAATATCATTGAAGCTATTGATAACGCCGATAAATGGCTTATCCCAGTCATGTGACGAGCAACCTACAGCACGTAGTAACGACCTGTGAGGTGCTCGCTCAATGCCTTTCTTCACTACGTCACTTTTCATTGCTTACCTGTAATTGCCCTTCCGCAGCGAGGTAAATATATGTTACGGAAGATACTATAACACCTAACCTAGTGTCAATCTAGAATGAAACTTTGCTTTGTAGTTAGCAGCAAAAAACGCTCTTCAAGGGAAGTTCGGAAACACACGGTAATGCTATCAAGACAAGAATTCCAGAATTATCTTGGTTACTTCGTCCGCCTCTTCTATGAACATGTGACCTGAATTCTCCAGGTAAACAAGTTTAGACCGTGGTATTCCATCAGCCAGGATTTGACCATTTTCAGGTGGGACAAAAACATCCCGCTTTCCCGCTAAAACCAGAGTTTGTGCTTTGACTTGAGGTAGCCTTTCACACGTATCGAACTCCACTATCGCTTTTTGCTGATTTAGTAAACCCTCGATTTGAGTTGGAGCTTCAAGTATCAAACCGACCGCCATTTCTGCCACCTCTGGGTTAGCCTGGAGGAATTCCTCAGTGCACACGATTGGCAGGAGCTTTCGCGCTGTTTGCTCATCCCATGAGCCTTTCTCCACCAGATCTTGAATAATATCGACAAGGACTCCTACGGCTTTAGCTGGCGCCGGGACCGAGCGGCTCTCCTGATACTCTGAAGTGGCACTAAGCTTATTGATCACCATTTCAGCCAATCCTCTGAGCCGTGGTCTATCAGCCAGCCTTTTCAAAAGGTTGCTTGTCCTGTTCAAATCAGCCACGTCGATGAGGATTGAATGTGGTCCGCCACAAAAGGTTGCCGTCAGGATAAGCTTTTCAACCCTTCCCGGGTAGTTCAAAGCGAGCTCCTGCGCTATCATCCCACCCATAGATGTACCCAGCACGTGGGCTTTAGGGACGTTAAGCACATCCATCAACCCAACGGTGTCCTCGGCAAGCAACTTTATTGAAAATTCCTTATCTGCTACGTCGGTGCGACCGGCCCCGCGGTTATCAAAGGTTATCACTTTGAACTTATCTGAAAGGACAGGCATCATCCGAGGGTCCCAGCAATCGGCGTTCCCCAGAAACCCCATGACCATCACCAGTGGGAAACCATCGCCGTGAACATCATAATAAATATTGATATCGTTTATTTTCGCTTTAGGCACTAAAACCTCCTCTAATGTCTGGTGACCGAGTTACAATTTTATACCTGTATGTCGTATATATGCAACCACTCCAGCTTTGGGAATAACCACACTATTAGCGGCGAGCGAACTCCCTTTCTAACCTGCTTCCAGTTTTGTTATTTTATCTAATCTCGGGATGTGTCTGCCACCTTCAAATGAGGTTGAAAGGTAAGTTTTGACGATTTCCAAGGCTTCACTAGCTTCAATCTCCTCCCCCCGCAAACATAAGACATTAGCATCGTTATGCAGCCGAGCTCGCTTTGCAGCAAAGGTGTCATGGCATAGCGCCGCCCTTATCCCCCTTATTTTATTAGCTACTATGCTCATACCTATTCCAGTGCTGCATATTAAGATACCATGGTCAAATTCACCCGACGCTACCCCATCCCCCACCTTCTGAGCAAGATCAGGATAATCCACCGACTCCGTGTTGTAACAGCCAAAATCATGATAGCTATAGCCTGATTGCTGCAGAAATTCCATAATTGTCTGCTTCAGCTTAAAGCCGCGATGGTCACAACCCAAAGCAATTCGCATCGTCTTTTACCTCCCGGTATTCCTGTGCTACTCGGTTGATTTTCTCCTCAGGGATAATGCCATGACGCAAAATCACAGCTCCTCCACCAGTGACATCAACCACAGTTGACTCGCTACCACCGGGACATCTGCCTCCATCGATAATAAGGTCGACCTCGTTACCTAGTTGTTGTCTCACCTCGCCTGCGGTTACCACGCTGGGCTTGTCACTGATATTGGCGCTGGTGCCAATCAGGGGATTATTGATTGCCAGAATAAGTGCCAGGCAAATAGGGTGAGCTGGAACACGCACCGCTATGTTGGTATCGCCAAGATAACCAGGCAAATGAGCTGCTTTAGGGACAACCAGGGTTAACCCACCAGGCCAAAAACGCCTGGCTAGAAATAAGGCAATTTCAGGCAATGGCTTGGCGGCCAGAACAGCAAGCTGTTCTACATCGCCGATAAGCAAGGGGAGAGGTAAATGCGTGGGACGCTTTTTTAGCTGGTAAATCCTCTCCACCGCCTTAGGATTGAATGCATCAGCGCCCAGACCATAGACCGTATCGGTGGGAAAGGCAATTACCCCACCTTGCTTGAGAATTTGAATTCCTTTGTTTATCTGCTCGTTCAAAGCATCCATTCTTTCTTGACGCCAGTATAGCATGATGATTTACCTGATTACACACGGGAATTGGCTGAGGGTTTGGCTTATGTCTCCCATGCACTACTGGGAATTGCAGATGTTTGCGATAGACACAAGTGTGGGTTTAACATTTGACTTGTCTTAGTACCACCAGCCAGTTGCCTGTTACCAATCACGTATATTGCCTGGGGGAGGCCGGTAAGCTATCATTTTCCCGATTAAATAGAAAAGGAGGTGATGAAAATGTTGTTTATGTTGACAGAGACATGGCCGACTGAGAGTACAGCCAAGGTTGGGAAAGTAGGCGTGGAGGTTCTTGCAAAAGCCCCACCACCCTATGTAAAGACACTCGGCATCTATATCGCTGCTGGTGGCGAGGGCATGAAAGCCTATAACCTTTATGCGGTGGAAAAGGGACACGTAGATGAAGGGTACAAGGAACTGCTGAAAGTATACGCTCCATTCTTCAGTATCGAAGGATACAAAGTTACGGTAGAACCTTTGCTAACGCCGGAAGAAGCACTATCATTAGTAGGACTATAACCCCCGCTTGATAAGCAGAACTTAAGACAAGAGGCCAATAGGCAATACCCATCTGCCATGTTAAGGCCACCCATTTTACCGCCAAAGAACACTCCAACGGGGCTACTTACTCCCCAGTCTGCTGCATAAAATTAAACAAAACTAATGGGGGTATTGACAGAGTAAAAAGTAGGGCATAATATACCCAAATCACATGTGGACGACTAGCTAATACGAGATACATAGATGATATGGTTATAATTACTGTTGGTTACCTCCTTCTCATCTCCTTCTCATTTCCTTTTCATCTACCAGCTAGTGGGGGTGCGGTTTGTGCTGTGCCAGCAGCGGTTTCGCCAACTCAGTCTGCAGGTCACCTCCCGCGTCTGAAAAGGTAGAGTTCACTGTTGGCACAGCACCTGTAGCTACAGGAGCAGCGCTGATTAATACCGTGGCAAAGGTGGCGGTTTGTACTCCACCGTAAGCTCTTTAAACGCCTTATTGCGTAATTTCTCCAGGCATGACCTCAGTTGCTGGCAATCTTCTTCAGACAGCGAAGATATCATCCTGTAGATGGACTTTCTCCTGGTTGACTTATCGTAGGCTTGCCGTCCCTTCTCCGTTATGCTCACCCGCACCATGTTCTTTCTGTCCAGATCTTGGGTCTTTGTCAGCAGCCCCTTCTTTTCCATCCTGTTCAAAAGTGCGGAAACCGAGTGGGGCTCTCTAAATATCCGCCGGGAAATCTCTGAAGGCGTTGCCTTTTCACCAATGGCCTGGATGACCACCAAAACCCCGACCTCTATAACTGAGATATCGAATTGGTCAAGTTCTTTCTGTCTCGCCCTGAGTGCCGCATCAGTAGTCTGGTGTAGCAGTACCCAGAGGTTGTAATCTCCGTCCACAGATAACCGATTTTTCATAGTCCCTCCATATTCGTAATTGGCTAAAGTTGCCACTGAGCTGGTCCTGTAACTTTCACGGGTTAACCACCAAACTCCTGAAGGGCAACCAGCCTGTCAAAGTAGTCATGATACCACAGTCTTTGAAGAGGAATCAACATGGACTTGCCAGACCCCACCCGTCCTTACCCGGGTTGGCTCCAAGAAACTAATGGAATATTGACAGAGTATGAAGTAAGATATGATAGAATAAAGGCAAGCGGACACGATTAGCTAATATGCGATTCATAGAAGCTTTGCTTCCAACTACATAAGGTTGGGAGTTGGAGGTGAAAGAAGGACACCGGAACCGTTGTTTGATAGCGGCTACTGGTGACTTTTTGCTTGAGAACATGCTTCTGGGAATGTAGTTAAAAACACTAAACGATGAGGAGGTGGTGGTAATGATTATAAAGTGGGGAGAGGTTGAGTTTGAGGGCCCCTATCCCATAACGGACTGGGAACCTCCGCATGGTGCCGCTGTCTATGCAATCATGATGAAGCCGCATTCCCAAATGAAGGTGTATAAATTTGTCTATTTCGGAGAGTCTGGTAACTTGTCGGAACGAGGATTCTATCGCGCACACCACAAATATGATTGCTGGGTCCGAGAGGCTGGTTCGGAAGGCAACCTCTATATCGGTATTCACCGTATGCCGGATTCGACGGATGAGCAAAGACATAAATTGGAGTCAGATTTAATGTTAGGACCATATAAGCCGGCATGCAACGATTAAACGGTAGCCAAGACTCTCCACCTTTGCCTGATGAGTAGCTTAGCGAGGTGAGTCTGGAAAGCCCTACTGTGAACTCTAGCTATCCGTGAGGTGTGCATGAGTGGATATACTCAAGACAATAAGGAATTACTAGGACATTTGAAAGACCAGATAGCTTTCATGCAAGAATCAGCTATCGCTTATGATAGTGGTTTTGATGGTGAAGCGAAAAGACTAGCAGTTGTTATTCGTGTCTTGGTTCACGACACATCTCAATCTACATCGTTGCTGAGCCTGTTAGGGAGAAAAAGGAAGATGCTTTTCTACGATTCAGCCAGCAAATATGACCCTAGAAATCTAGCTACGAGCAATTGCCTCACAGTGATGAAATTATCAGCAAATGAAGCAGAATATATCGCTCCATTGGATGACCTTTCCTCTGCTAGAGATAAAAACAAGAAGAGAAGTTTCAACAATTGGTGGGAAAGATTAATCATATATAAAGATAACAAAAACAATACATTTACTAGAAAGAAATTGGTGCTTGCGGTTGCAAATAAAGAAGGAGGAACTCATGTCGACCCTACGCTTGACCAACAGTATGCAGATCTTTCAAGGTTCAATTCGTTAGGTTGGAAGCTGTTTGTGCATGGTGAAGAAAAAGATTTCAATAATACTCCGATCTTACCCAGTATCCGCCAAATCGCTCACGAAGTCTTAAGAACATTGAGAGATGCGTTCCCAGACCTGTTTTGACTAATGTCGGTCTGATACGTACCTCCTTTGCTGTTAGGAAATTCCGAGATTTTCTCTTCCCCAGTCTTCCATTTTAGCTCTAATTCCCTCCAAAATATGATTTAGCTCATTTATCAGCTTTTAGATAAACCTTCAAGCCTACGATAAAGCCTCAAGCTATCCTCAAACTTAGCATGTCCTTTACTTAAGGTTGGTGGGGGTATAATTGAGCCTAGCCAGGTTAATTTGGTGAGAGAGTGGTTTGACATGATTCTGCTAGTGGTATAATAACCATGACAACTGCGTTTAGTTAAGGAGGCCAGCTATGGGCTTGAAGGTGGAGAAGGCTAAGATAGAGGCTGTGCTCTACACGCAACAACTTAGGATAGAGGGGGAGGTTTATACCCCGAAAGGCATCAGATTCACGGATTTTATGAACGCTGAGCCAAGGTTCCAGACAAGGTACGATTTTATACCAGTTACCAATAGCAAAGTCTACTCCCTGTCGGAAGATAAACTACTCTATGAGACATCCTTCTTAAGCGTAAATAAAAGCTTAATAGTCGTGGCCTCTCCAAAGAACCTGGCAGGCGTATGATACAGCCTGGAGGATAAAAGCATCAATTGCTGATAGCGAGATAACTACTATTAATTCTGCTACAATTGCGATAATTATGGCAACTCCACCTTTGCCTGATGAGTAGCCAGACCGCTTTGAGGAAGTATAAACTAATATAGGTAAGGACACTTTGGAAGACATAAAAATGACGAATACGCATGAAACCACGGTTACGCTGCCAGCAAAATCTATGACTCTCAAACAAGACGACCTGGTAAAGTTGTGCGAGATTCTTGAGAAAGCGATAGAGGATAACCCTAAAGGTCACCTGCACTGTACTTTGTCGGGAAAGACAGAGTCTATGTTCTCTGAAAGTATTGAAGACTTACGTAATGCACGTTTGCCCGAAGAGGTCAACCAGGTCCGGTTAGTAGCAGAATCATACGACGAAGATAGAACAATTAGACTGGTTTCCGATAACAAGGTGCCTTACACCAAAGTAGAAATTACTGGTACGGATGCGGACTGGGTTGCAGCAAGAAGCAAGGAAATCGAGGAGTTCATATCAGACCACCACAATATTCACTGGATATTTAACCGTATTTGGCTTCCCGCACTGCAAGGTGTTTTGTTGGTGGGACTACTTATGTATACATGCACAGAACCACTTTGGCATAACCCGGCTTTTCCAATAGTGTCTATTCTTTGGGGAGTCATTTTGGTTCTGGTGTACATATGGGGCATAAGTAAATTGTTTCCATTTACATTCATAGACACAGGGCATCCTTCAACAATCGCGACATTTAGAACAGTTATCAAATATGCAGGTCCAGTCATCATAGCAGGTTTGCTAGTCCCACTTATTATAAAATGGTTCTTCGCTTAGTCCAGGAGCCAAATTCCTCCCCCAAAAGTTCCCCTTTCAAGTCCAGCCTGATATTCAGGCGCAGTTATGCCGATTGCGATGTATACTATAGGTTAACCAGTATTCCAGCCAGCGGATTTGGAAGGGTATAACTTCTCGCAGTCTTGGTTTCGCCAGTGTCATGTGCTATGATAACGACTGCCTATGAAAAAGGACAGCAGTAACGAAGAGTTACAAAAGACTTTCAATGAAATTGCCAAGCTCATCAATTTGACAGAGCTCTATTCACTCAAGAGGATGCAAATTGTAGCCCTGAAATCACAACAGGCATTGTCTAAGCTTAGCTTACAGGAATTACCTGAGCAAAGGAAAGCTTTCCTCTTTGCCATCGTCTTCGGTTTTGTGGCTGCAATGACTGCAGGCATCGGCTTGTTTGTTGTAGGCATAACTCTTGCTGACCTGATGATTATGATTGGCAGTGTGGTCGTAGAGATTGCAGCTTTTGTGGGATTCATCTACCTGTTAATCACGTACAAACGCGCAAGAACTGAAAAGAAAGTGGTAGCCGATGAGGTAAAAGCAACTGATGCGTCACTACGCGGCTTGGACGATATGATGAACGAGATAGAAAAGGACTATATAAAAACAAAGCAAGAAACACAAATACTGTTAGAGAAAGCGAGACTTCAACTTAAGCCGAAGACAAAGCTTCCTGAAAAGGAAACACAGGTTGGTGTTTAGCACTGTTATTACTTACTCTGTAGCCACTTTAACCTGCATACTCAGCACTCACACTGACTCTGCTCCAGCTGATTTTGGGGCATTCCAGCGTAAGCACCACAAAGGAGTATGCCTACCTTGCCATTACACCTGAAGACCTGGTGAACAAGAACGCTAAACATAACCCCTGCTTAGCATATTGGTTGGTAAAGATAGTATATTATCCAATGAACCTGGTGTATGTGACTTGCACCTTGTTAATCATGATGATAAGCTAGAGTGTATCAATCAAAATCCACACCGAAATGAAAAACGAGCAAAGCCACCGCATTCCTACAACAGATGATATTGAAGTCTCCACCTACCTCGGGATTGCCAAGGAACTTCATGGTGAACAGGCAACTCCTGAACCGAAACCATTACCTCCTGGCGAACGAGAAACCATAGTAGTAATTGACTTTGGCTCTCAATACAGCATGCTCATAGCAAGGCGGATACGCGAATGCCATGTTTATTGTGAACTTGTGCCCTGGGATACCCCGTGGGAGAAAATAGCGCCGCTTAATCCTCGCGGTTTCGTCCTATCAGGAGGTCCCGCCAGTGTATATAATCCTGACGTCCCTTTAGCTCTGCCTTACATCTATGATAAGCATCTGCCAGTAATGGGCATTTGTTATGGGACGCAAGTTATCATCCACCAACTGGGGGGCCAAATATCACCAGGAGAGAAACATGAATATGGTCATGCCATATTATATTTGAATACTGAAGATTGTCCCCTTTTTGCCAGCCTTCCCACCTCCTTTCCCGTATGGATGAGCCATGGTGACCAAATACTGGAGACCCCTCCTGACTTCAAAACTCTGGCCTATACTGATAACTCGCCAATTGCTGTTGCGGGTAATGATGAGGGCATCTTTGGACTTCAATTCCATCCTGAAGTAGTCCACACTCCAGTAGGGAAAACGATATTTCAGAATTTCGTATACAAAGTATGTGGCTGCCAGGGCAACTGGACGCCAGCTAACTTTGTGGCTGAAAGCATCGAAAAAATTAAAAAACAAGTCGGGAAAGGAAAGGCCATCTGCGCCCTTTCGGGAGGCGTCGATTCTGCAGTGACCGCCACCCTTGTCCATCAGGCTATAGGCAATAACCTGACCTGTATTTTCATCAACAACGGCTTATTACGCCGGCAGGAACCTGAGAGAGTGCTTAATACCTTCCTGAGCAATCTTAAAATGAATGTATCCTATGTAGATGGCAGCGAGAGATTTTTGGAGCGGCTCAAGGGAGTGACCAATCCCGAGACAAAACGACATGCGATAGGCGAGGAATTTATCAAGATTTTTGAAGAGGAGGCTGCTAAATTAGGCAAGGTCAACTTCCTGGCGCAGGGTACCCTTTATCCTGACGTCATTGAAAGCAGCAGCGCCAGCGAAACAAAAGCTTCAGCTACAATAAAAACCCACCACAATGTTGGTGGCTTGCCAGCCAGAATGAAACTCAGCTTGATTGAGCCTCTGCGCTATCTTTTTAAGGACGAAGTGAGGGAAGTGGGACTCGCCCTGGGGTTGCCTGAAGATATGACCTGGCGACAGCCATTTCCCGGACCAGGATTAGCTATTCGTATTGTCGGCGAGGTAACCAGAGAACGCCTGGAAATACTCCGCGCCGCTGACTGGATAGTCATGAACGAGATAAAGAAAGCAAATCTGTATCGACAATTATGGCAGAGCTTCGCTGTGCTTACCGGTATCAAAAGCGTGGGAGTCACCGGGGATTATCGAAGCTATGGCTATACTATAGCTATCAGGGCGATAAACAGCAATGATGCCATGACGGCTGAATGGGCTCATTTGCCATACGATCTCCTCGCCAGGATGTCCGACCGCATTGTTAACGAAGTGCCTAATGTCAATAGAGTGGTTTACGATATTACCAGTAAACCACCGGCAACTATAGAATGGGAATAATATAGTATTATTACAACAAAGCGAATCTAAGGAGGAAAAACATGGATTATGAATTTGAAGACAAAGATGATGAGTTACGAAATGTAGAAAACGACCTGGAGATGATTCGCGAAGATTTAATCGGGGAACTACAGGCCATAAATCAGTATCAGCAACATATAGAGAGCCTGGAGAACGAAGAGGCGACAACCATATTGGAACACATCATCGAAGAGGAAAAGGGGCATGTTGCTGAATTACTCAAGGTACTCAGTGTCCTCGATCCTCTTCAGGCTGAAAAATTAAGTAGACAGGTTTGGTTTTAGACAATGGCACATAAACCTAAACTAAAGGGCGTAAAAAAGAATAGAGGGAAGCAGAAACATAAGAAAAGGAAGTAACTGCTATTGAAGGTATTGGTTGTCGGCGGCGGAGCCAGAGAACACACCCTGGTGTGGAAGCTGGCTCAAAGCCCAAGGGTGGATAAGGTTTTTGCCGCTCCAGGCAATGCTGGCACAGCATCTATAGGGCAAAACTTAAACATTGCCCCTACCGATATAGAAGAGCTGGGCAAAGCGGCTAAACAAAAAGACATTGATTTGGTTGTCGTCGGTCCTGAAGCACCGCTGGCTTCAGGCATAGTAGATTATCTTGATAGCCTGAATATCCCGACTTTCGGCCCCACAAAAGCAGCCACTCAAATAGAGTCAAGCAAGGTCTTCGCCCGAAATCTAATGGAAAAACATGGCATCCCCTGCCCAAAAGGGGCTATTTTCTCTTCTCATCATGAAGCTCATGAATATGTTAAACAGCAAAAGACGCCCATCGTTATCAAGGCAGATGGATTAGCCGCTGGCAAGGGTGCAATTATAGCTGAGTCTCAGGAAGAGGCACAAAAAAAGCTCAGTGCTATCATGGAGGCGAAAATATTTGGCTCTGCAGGCGATAAGGTGCTAATTGACGAATATATCATCGGAAAAGAGGTAAGCTTATTGGCTTTTACCGACGGCAAAACAGTCGTTCCCATGGTTCCTGCCTGTGACTACAAGAAAATCGGAGATAATGACCAGGGACCTAACACCGGGGGTATAGGTGGCTATGGTCCACCGGGATTTTTCTCCGCCGAGCTTGCCGACAGAGCTACCAATGCTATATTGTTACCGGCGGTAAAGGCAATGGCTGAAGAAGGCATACCCTACAAAGGCGTTCTTTACGCCGGGTTAATGCTCACTGATAGAGAAATACTGACTCTGGAATTCAATGCTCGCTTCGGCGACCCGGAAAGTCAGGTTACCCTACCGCTCCTGAAAACGGATCTGGCAGATATATTGATGGCAGTGGTTGAAGGCAATCTTGACCAGCTAACGATACAATGGAGCGACGATGCTTGTGTAGGTGTGGTTATGGCTTCGGGAGGCTATCCTGGAAGTTACAAAACAGGCTTCCCCATAGAAGGACTGGACAAGGCAGAAAAAGATGTGCTTATCTTCCACGCTGGAACCAGGCTGGGCAATGATGGAACAATTTGTACCAGCGGTGGGCGAGTGCTCACCATAGTAGCAGTGGGCAAGAATATCGCCGAAGCTCGAAAAAGGGTTTACGCCGAGTTGCCTGATATTTATTTTGAAGGCTGCTATTACCGCAAAGATATTGCCCTCAGGGAGATAGCATAAATGCCATTGGTAGGAGTAGTGCTCGGCAGCAAAACAGACGCTGATATGATACAGCCTGCCATAGACATACTGGAAGAATTAGGAATTGATTATCAACTCTCTGTTATTTCAGCTCATAGAAACCCGGAGAAGGTGAGGGAATATGGATTGGAGGCAGAAAAAAGAGGAACCGAGGTTATCATTGCCGCCGCTGGCTATGCTGCACATCTTCCCGGAGTATTAGCTAGTTGGACACCAATTCCCGTAATCGGTGTTCCTCTGCCCACCAGCAAGTTAAAAGGCATAGATGCTTTGTTTTCCGTAATTCAGATGCCTGCTGGTGTTCCGGTGGCTTGTGTGGGCATAAATGCTGCCAAGAACGCCGCCTTGCTCGCTGCACAGATTCTGGGAATTAAATATGAAAAGATCAAACAAGCCTATGCCGAGTATAAACAGAGGTTAGCTGGAGAATAATATGATTGAGCGCTACTCAAGACCCCAGATGAAAAAAATATGGTCTGATAAGAGCAAGTTCGACAAGTGGCTTGAGGTAGAAATAGCTGTCTGCGAAGCCTGGACAGAGCTGGGCAAAATTCCAGAAGAAGCAATGACCAAAATAAGGAAAGCTAACTACAACCTGGACCGCATCGCTGAATTTCTCAGGGTGACTCACCACGACGTGACTGCCTTCCTTAAATCAGTGGCGGAAAGCCTCGGCGAGGAATCGCGTTTCATCCATCTTGGGCTTACCTCCTCAGACGTTATGGATACCGCTTTAAGCCTTCAACTAAGAGATGCAGCTAACATCCTGTCACAGGATATAAGCGAACTTATCGCTGTTTTACAGAACAAGGCTATGGAACACAAACACACCATGATGATGGGGCGAACTCATGGCATTCATGCTGAGCCAACTACCTTTGGCTTGAAATTGGCGTTATGGGTTGAAGAGATGCGACGCAATTCTCAAAGATTAGAAGATGCTAAGCGAATCATCTCCGTGGGCAAGATTTCGGGAGCAGTGGGCACATACGCTACCGTATCTCCGGAAGTGGAGAAAATAGCTTGCCAGAAATTAGGACTCACCCCTGCTCCAATCTCAAGTCAGATAGTCCAGCGCGACCGCCATGCTCAATTTATCGCTACCTTAGCTATAACCGCCAGTTCACTGGAGAAATTCGCCACCGAAATCAGAAGCCTTCAAAGGACTGAAATCCTCGAAGTTGAGGAACCATTTGAAGCGGGACAGACAGGCTCTTCAGCGATGCCCCACAAGAAAAATCCCGAGCTTTGTGAACGTATTTGCGGCCTTGCCAGATTAATAAGAGGGTACGTCACTACCTCACTGGAAAACATCGCTTTATGGCACGAGCGTGATATCAGCCATTCCTCAGCAGAGCGCATTACCCTGCCCGATTCCTGCCTGGCACTGGATTATATGCTCTCTCTGCTTATCCTGGTAATAAAGGACCTCAAGGCCTACCCCGAAAATATGCGCCGTAATCTCGAGCTTACTCAAGGATTAATTTTCTCACAACGGGTTCTCCTCGCTTTAATAGACAAAGGACTAAGTCGAGAGGAAGCCTATGAAATGGTGCAGCGAAATGCTATGGAAGCCTGGCAGCAAAAGAAGAGCTTCCTATCTCTTCTCGAAGCAGATAATCGGGTTACAGCCCATCTAACCAGGTCGGAATTAGAATCCCTGTTTGACTACAGCTATTACTTGAAGCATGTAGATAGCATTTTTGAGCGATTGGGGTTGACTCAACCCTCACCTTACCTCTCCCTTAACGGGAGAGGTAACTTTAAATAATTCTCCCTCCCCTGGCGGGAGGGAGTTAGAGGGAGGGGGAAGAACGATTTTACACGATATTATGCCAAAGGCTATGATTTAAATATGTCCATCTTGCTGGAAACCAACTTATCATTCTCTTTATTCAGGCGTGGCAAGGTGCGAGACGTCTATGATTTAGGAGATAAGCTTCTCATCGTATCCACTGACCGCATCTCTGCCTTCGACTATGTCCTCCCCTGCGGTGTTCCTGAAAAAGGAAGGATTCTCAACCAGCTCTCTGCCTTCTGGTTTAAAAAAACAGCCCATATTGTCCCCAATCACTTTATTACGGTGATTGATAACCTCGATACCCTTCAGGATGTTATTGCGACTACCCCCACTCTCATTCCGAGCACCCCTATTGTCATTGCGAGGAGCGAAGTGACGAAGCAATCTCAAAGGAAGAGAGATTCCTTGCCTACACCCGGAACAAGCCTTGTAGGTCGCTCCATGCTTGTAGCCAAAGCCCATCGTATCGCGGTGGAATGCATCGTTCGTGGCTACCTTTCCGGCTCAGCCTGGGCAGAATATAAACAAAGCGGAAGAATTGGCAACATTCGATTGCCATCTGGAATCGAGGAAAATCAAGAACTTCCTCACCCTATCTTCACCCCCACCACCAAAAGCGATGTAGAACATGACCGCCCTTTGACCAGGGAGGATATAACAGAGCTTGGCATTGAGCACTTAATGGCGGAAATGGAACAGAAGAGTTTACTCATCTATCGATTTGCTCAGGACTACGCTAAAACCAGGGGCATTATGATCGCCGATACCAAATTCGAATTCGGCCTCATTGATGGTAAGCTATCGCTTATCGACGAGTTATTAACCCCAGACTCAAGTCGTTTCTGGGATGCCAGTCAATACAAAGTGGGGCAATTTCAGCACAGCCTGGATAAACAGCCTGTCCGTGATTGGCTGCTGGCTTCAGGGTGGGATAAGGAATCCCCACCACCCATGCTGCCACCGGAGGTAATTCAGGCGACCACAGAGCGCTACAACAAAATTTACAGCCTGTTCACTAAAGAGTAGAATTACCAAGGCGTCCCTGTAGCTCAATTGGATAGAGCGGCTGCCTTCTAAGCAGCGGGTTGTGGGTTCGAGTCCCGCCAGGGACGCCATGAGGCTTCCGGATTCCCTAAACTTACCACAATGACGCTATTCCCAATTGTAGTGTGCCCCTTCAGGTCATGCGAGCATCCCAGTGCCAAACAATCTAGATATACGCATATGAAGAGACTGCTAGCTGTGTTACAATATGATAAAAATTGGCAATGCATGTGCCAGATATGAGAGCTTGAAGGCATTATCGGCGAGATGATGAGAAAATTTGCCTGTCTGGGGGTGATATTGGGCATTTTAATCATTCTGGGCCTTTTTCTGCCCCACTGTCACATTGCTATTGGCAGTCCAGATATCGAGACGATTAGACCAACAAATTACTATGATTACGTATCTGCAACCACTAATCCTACACACGCATACGATGGGAACACAACAACGTCCGGCGATACTATATTCATATCAAATAACGATCCTTCAATCAACTACGGGCGAGATGCTAGTAATATTGATGCTTGGGAAACCAAATCTCAAACTTGGGATTCAGTTACCTTATATGCCACAATAGAAAGAGAGCAAGCAACTGATGATACTGCTGGAGTATATATTATAAATTCGGCCGGGACAGCAAAACATACTTTATTGGCAATAGGATATTCGGCATTCTCCAAGCAAGAAGTTTCTCAAACTTTAAATTCTGCTGATTGGGGGGGTTCGGGATTTCCTGATATTTACGATTTAAGAGTGAAGGTTAACACCACTAAGTACCATGGGCCAGATAACAAATATCTCAAAATTTATGATATTAGAATTGAGGGGAGTTATACACCGCTGCCCACCGTGGGTGAGCCGGTAGTTACTTCTCCGATGACTCCACAGTCACAAGCATGGGTCAATGTTACCATTACCGATAATAACACGCTATCTGACCTTTCTAATGTAACGACAGTGTTGTTCTACGATGCTGATGGCAGCTATACCAACCCTGGAGCGTCCCCAGATCCTGATACCCAGACTCTTGCTATTATGACCTGGTATGCATCGAATGACACCTTTACCATCAAATCTGGTTCCCCTTCCACCTGGTCAATAAATAATACAACTTCCACACATCCAGCTCTCACCGGAACTACCGGCGACTGGAAATTTAGTTTCCAGCCAGGCAAGGTGGCTACTGAAACTGTTGCTCCTGCCAAGTGGTTTGCAAAAGTTACCGCTACTGATGCGGCAAGTGCGAGTGGGAGTAACAATAATAGCGCCACTGGTTCCACAATGAATTTCTATGGCGAGATAAATGTGAATACCGCCACAGTTGATTTTGGAACCGTAGCCCGTGGGTCGGCCTTTGCTGATAATGCAAAAACCGCAGACGTTGCGAACATTGCTAATGGTAACTATAACGAAAATGCCAAGACCGACAATGGCACAGCAGGGTGTGGCCACTGGGACAATACTACAGCAATTAATGTAACCCTCAATACCGCCGGTACTCCTGGAGTTGGTGAGTTTTCCCTGGCAGTCGATGATACTATTACTTTGGCTAGTTCGGTAAACATGACGACGGATTATCAAGCGATAAACAGTGCTGGAGTTCTGACTAGCGAGGATGGTTATCCTAGTGGTGACCACGGATTGTGGCTAGCGATGGGTCCAGCGGGCATTCCAGCAGGAGTGTATAACGGGACAATTTATTTCCAGATTGCAAACCGCGCATAAGGTAAATGTCTAATCGGCATTGCCTCATAATTCACCCTCATCCTTCGCTGACTCTTCGCTCCGCTCAGAGGTTCGGCTCAGGACAGGCTCTAACCTCTCCCGTCACTCTTTTTTGTCATTGCGAGGCATGTAATGCCGCAACAATCTCACGGCAGTTTCACCCTCACCTTAATCCTCTCCCGTCGAGGGAGAGAAATATAATCCTCCCGGGCAAATATGGCGGGAGGGAGCTAGAGGGAGGGGGAAAGGCGAAACAATCCCATCTTGCCTCATTGAGATTGCTTCGGCACGTTGTGCCTCGCAATGACGAAGAGGGAGGGCGAGCTTCGCAATGACATAACAGTACTACGTACTAAAGTTATATTGACAGGCGTAGTGCGAGGTAGTATAACTATAGTTAAGTAACATTAAGTAACGTAGGGTATTATACCCTAAGATAGTTGACAAATTTGTTACAGAGTCGTTACTGTAGTGATTTAGATAGAAATTAAGTAAGAGGGGAAAGAATAATGAAAGGAAGGAAATTTATATCAATTGTGGCTACCCTGGGGCTGGTGCTTGCTCTGGCATTAGTGCCAGTGGCATCGCCCGTCATGGCGGATCAAAACCAGACTGCCAAAGGCAGCTTCACAGTTCCCACTGCTGTACCGGTGGTTGGGATACCGTCAGTTACTTCTCCGATGACTCCACAGGCACAAGCATGGGTCAATGTTACCGTTACCGATGATAACATTCTATCTGACCTTGTTACGGTAATGGCAGTGTTGTTCTACGATGCTGATGGCAGCTATACCGACCCTGGAGCGTCCCCAGCTCCTGATACCCAGACTCTTGCTATTATGACCTGGTATGCCTCGAATGACACCTTTACCATCAAATCTGGTTCTCCCTCCACCTGGTCAATAAATAATACAACTTCCACGCATCCAGTTCTCACCAACTGTACCGGCGACTGGAAATTTAGTTTCCAGCCAGGCAAGGTGGCTACTGAAACCCCTGGTAGTGATAGGTGGTTTGCCAAAGTTACCGTTACTGATTTGGAAAGTGCGTCTGGGAGTAACAATAATAGCGCCACTGGTTCCACAATGAATTTCTATGGCGAGATAAATGTGAATACCGCCACAGTTGATTTTGGGACCGTAAACCTTGGGTCGGCCTTTGCTGATAATGCAGAAACCGCAGACGTTGCGAACATTGCTAATGGTAACTATACCGAAAATGCCAAGACCGACAATGGCACACCAGGGGTTGCCCACTGGGACAATACAGGAACTACTGTAGCCCTCAATACCACCGGTACTCCTGGAGATGGTGAGTTTTCCCTGGCAGTCGATGATACTATTACTCTGAATAGTTCAGTAAACATGACGACGGGTTATCAAGCGATAAACAGTGCTGGAGTTCTGACTAGCGAGGATGGTTATCCTAGTGGTGACCACGGATTGTGGCTAGCGCTGGGTCCATCGGGCATTCCAGCAAATGTGTATAACGGAACAATTTATTTCCAGCTTGAAGACCGCACATAAGGTAAATGTCTAAACTGAGATGGGGGGCAACTTTAGCTGTCCCCCTTATCTTTATTGTTCTTTTTTCCTTTTTGCTCACCCCATTGCCAGTAAAGGCTGGAGGGTTAGCAATGTCGGGCAGCTTTTCTCACCAGCAGTTTGAGTTACCTCAAGGGGTAAACATAAGCTCCCCGGACATTTCTGTGGTCATATTCAACAATGCCGGTGATGCGCTCAAAATCAATATGACCACTGAGGCTCCGATGGGGGTGAAGCTAGCGCTCTCTGAGGAAGATTTTGCTCTCAACGCTGGAGAACAGAAGAAGGTGATGGTTGGCATTAATGTCTCTGAGGATGCTGTTCCCGGAGAATATGAGCTTAAGATAAGTGCTGAAGCCTATAGTGAAGGTGCGGGCATAAAAATCGTTGGCTCTGTTGCTCAGACTGCCACATTAACCATCGTTGGTGAAGCAGCTTCAGTGGAGGTAACCGCAGTCAACCCCAGCGGCGAGCCTGTACCTGCGGTGGTCAGGTTATATAAACTGTCAGATAGTGAGAAAACGGACTTTGGCTATTCCGAGACAGGGAGCCTCAAAGTCAAAGTATCGCCAGGAAAATACCTTGCTGAAGCTTACGTCGCCGGGAAAAAGCTCGCTGAGGAGACCTTCGATATCGCCGCGGATGAGGAGAAGACGATAACCCTCGTTGTGAAAACGGTTTACTTTGAGGGCTTTGGCATCGTTCCCAATTACTACACCGAGACCGGCAAGCTCGCCTTCGCCCAGATAGTGTATACCATAAACAACCTTTACCAGACCTACCCTGAAGCTGAGGTGGTGCTTAAGGTGACATTTGATGGCACTCCACTAGAGGAGACCACCATAGCAACACTTACTCCGCTGGAGAAGGGGAGAGTTGGGCTTAAATATAATTACATCCCCGCTGGAGGCTGGGGGGATGGGACTTATGGCTTTATGCTTCAGTTGAATCTGGAGGGTGAGCCGTACACCACCACCCTGGAGGAGCAGTTGAATGTGAGCGGCGGCGGAGTTGCCGGCGGAGCCAGTCACAGCCGCTATTACATTATTGGCGGAGTAGCGGCGGCAGCAATCATCGGCGGGGCATATTTCTTGATGAAGAGAAGGAAGACTAAAGCTTCATCTGCTTGAAGACCTGGATGAAAAACGATGAAAAAAACAGAAGCTATCGGGCTTATATTCACTCTTTTTGCCCTTCTTATAGTGCCCCTTGCCTGCGGGCATCATGCCGTAAGTGCCAATGGTTCCTCTGAAGGCAGCTTCACGGTGGCGGATACCACACCACCAGACGCCGTTACCGACCTGGCAGTAAGCACTGCAACCACTAATTCTCTCACCTTAACCTGGACTGCGCCAGGAGATGATGGCAACAATGGGACTGCCGCCGAGTATGATATCAGATATGCCACCTCTAACATCGATAACGAAACCTGGGGATTTGCCACCCAAGTAAGCGATGAGCCGGCACCGGGGCCAGCAGGCTCAAATGAGACATTTATGGTTGGTGGGCTTACTCCTGCCACCACATATTACTTCGCCCTCAAAACAATAGACGATGCTGGCAACCGGGCTAATTTGTCCAATATCGCCTATGGAGCCACGCTGAGAAGCGGTGGAGGTGGTGGAGGCGGTGGAGGTCCTACAAAGTATTTCACGGTCGATTTTCAGGGGAAGCTTACAACTGTGCCCCTGCGTTGGGACGGAAGTCTGGCAGTTCCCTTGCTGGCAACCAGCCCTGATGCCACAGCCAGCCTGGGAATAGATAAGGGGACGAAGGTGCTGGACGCCGCTGGCAAACCCGTGGATGAGCTAACGATAAGAACAGTAACCAATCAGCTACTCCCTCTTCTGCCCGACACTACAATGGTTGGCGATATATATAGCCTCACCCCTGACAACGCTACTTTTGATAAACCAGCTACGCTAACCATTGGTTTCTCCCCCGGTGAAGTGCCTGAAGGTGCTCTGTCACTGACCATAGTTTATGGCTCAGAAGCAGGCTGGCATGAGGTAGAGGTAGAGAGGACTACTATTGGTGGATTAGAAGCCCTGAGTGCCAGGACAAATCACACGAGCATGTTTGCCATCTTTGCCGAGATGGTATCCTTCTCGGAGCTGGAAATAGGGTATATGGGACAAAAAGTTGTCTCGGGGAACATCACCACAGATGGATTTCTGATGGAGTCGCTGGAATTTACCATTCAAAATGGTGAGCTATATTTTAGCCTTCAATCGGGGACAAGGGTGCTGAATCGTGAAGGCAAGCCACCAGCCATGATTATGATAGACCCCATTACACCATCAGAGCTTCCCCCTTCACCATCTGATGACTCGGTAATCCTGATGCCCTTCAGTATTCACCCTGCCCTTACCATCGACCCAATAATGAAGGTGACAATACATTATGACGAGGGGGAGCTGGACGCTGGCATTAACGAAGAGGATTTGGTCCTTGCCTACTATGATGAGGCAAGGGAGAAATGGGTGATGCTGCCCACTGAAGTAGATGTAGAGGCTAACACGGTTACCGCCTGGGTTAGTCACACCAGCATATTCGCCATTCTTAGTAACATAGCCGGTGAATTCCCGTGGTGGATTGTTGGGGGTATCCTTGGTATCGCCCTGCTGGCATTCCTGATCAGGCACCGAATCAGGTCCCGTCCTGCTGCAAAGCCAGATGCAAGTCAGGCACAGCTAACCAAATAGTAAATTATATCGCTGCACATCTCTTGAATGAGCTATCTTTAGCAGCTCCATAATGTTTATAATAGAAGAACTTCGTATCTAAAGAAATGGATTGGGAGAGCATAATCAGCCTCATAATCGCCCTTTTAGTGGTGATTGCCCTTCCTTTAGCCCTTCGCAGAAGAAAGAAAGCAAGTGCCCAGAAAAGAGAGGAGCTTTACCAGCATCTTAAAGAAATAGGGGTGAAGGCTTCGTTGGTGGAAGAAGGCAATGAAAGGGAGAAAATAGGGCTGAGCCGTACCTCAGGACAAAGGTCAGAGGGAATCATTGCCCTACAGGATAAGAATATAGACTCCATAAATATCATCAGCGTCGCCAGCCAATATGGGACAAACTATTTCCTGGATTACCTGGTGAAGAACTCAAACATAACGGCGAGCCGAACAGTAAAGAAAACCAGGCTGACGGTAAAGAAAAGCCTATTCCTATGGGGCAAGGTGGTAGCTATGGAATGGAAGGGAGATAAATCGTTAGCCCAGAGCCTCAATTTCGATTACCGGCTTAAAGACATTCTGTTGCAGCGTGATGTCACCGGACTAAAAGGAAGCATCGGGATCCTCCCTGAGCCAAAACATGGATACACCAGAATAAGAACTGGGCACTCTCTCCCTTCCCCCGAGATATTCGAAGCACTGGATATCGTTGCCAAGCACATTAAGTCATGGTGACCTCGTTGTCAGGATAGTCATAAAAGAGATTAGTTGGTAAAATGTGGTACGCGCCTTCAGTTTCATGTAAAGTCTGTATGCTGTTTACAGAAATTGAATTAGCGATTTTGAAGCAAATAAATCATGGAAGTATATCTGAAGTCGACTCCGGTAATCGATTGTAACACTCCCTCTGTAAAAGGGAAGGCCCAGAATTTAACCGCAGACAAAGAAAACGATGTGGAGAAGGCGAAGGCGCTTTTCTACTTCGTCAGGGACGAGATCAAGTATAACCCCTATGTGCTACACAATCTTGCTGAACATAATAAGGCAAGCGTCACTCTGAGCAGGAAAGAAGGATACTGTGTTCAAAAGGCGATACTCCTTGCTGCACTAGCACGAGGTGCAGCAATCCCAGCCCGCCTTGGGTTTGCTGATATACGCAACCATATCATCCCTCAAAAGTTGCTGGAGCTGATGCATGGTAGTAACCTTTTTATCTACCACGGCTATTGCGAGCTATATATAGGACAGAAATGGGTCAAAGCTACACCGGCGTTCGACCTGGAAATGTGTCAAGAACATCACATCATTCCAGTGGAATTTGATGGCAAGAACAATGCCACTTTCCACCGCAACAACCAGAAGGGAAAACTACATATTGAGTATGTCCACGACTATGGTCATTACCCTGACCTTCCATTGGAAGAGATGCTCGAAGCTCGTGTAAAGGTTTATGGCCCTGATTATCTGACAATACAGGAAAGTCTCGTTAATCTAAACCCTGGCTAATACCCAAAAACAATCTAATAACGCCGATGCCAGTTTTCATCCACCTCGGTGGCTTCAAGCCCAGCATACCACGGAGTCCCATAAGTGTTTGCTAATTCAGTCAGGCTTTCAAGCCTGCTGACCATGGTGGTCTCCAGGAATTTCAATCTTTCCTCACGGGACTTTATTTGAGTGGCTTCCTGCCATAAGGCACGCCCAGCAAGAAAGCCCGAGGCTCCAGCCCGACAGGCTAGCTCAACTTCCTGATAGAAGAGTTCGAAATTAACACCGGCGCTCAAGATAACCCAGGGAACTTGGCTTGCTTCGTTAAGCTGATGGCAAAGGTCTGACAGCCTGGCCTTATCCTTCTCATATTCTAAATCGGCTGGAAATTCGGCTTTGAGAACATCGATGGGAAGAGCAGTAATTTGTCTTGCTGTTTCAACTACCAGCCTTGGCTTTACTTTGGCAAAATCCTCAGGGCTAGCTTCCTTATCAGCCACCCGGTAACTTACCGGTTCAACCACAAAAGGCATATCTTCTGCGACACAATCAGCAGCCAGCTTCTTCACCGTATCCAGTTGCTTTGAGGCAACATCGACATCAGGACGATAGTAAAGCAGCAGCTTAGCTGCTGTGGCTCCCATTTTCCTCATTTTTTTTACACCCCACTCAGGCAACAAATTGGTGACCCTCGCCTCTGCTTCGCCGGAATAGCCACTTTCCTCCAGGCTGACCAGTAATCCTGTTGTGTTAGGAATAGCTCCAGCGGCGATTGCCTGTGCAGCACCATAAATGGGGTCAAGCAGGATAGCGGTAGCATGGGGGGCTACAACTCGACACAGGTCTAGTTTGAAATCGACCATCTCTTGATAGCCAACGCCTTGGGATTGTCCAGCGGAAAGCATCTTCATCAATGAGCCCCTGTGGTCAAGGGCACACATCGCCATTATTCCCCTTTCGTTGGCTAACTGCTGCAATCTTCTTATTTTGCCTATTGATATCTTTTTCATACTCCTAAGCGGCTAATATCCTCATTAATTGTAGCAAGCTACTATCCATCGTTTTTCTCTTGGTACAGGTTTCTTCTAAAGGTGTAAGGGCTATTTCACCCTTTAGCTCTCCAACCATAAAGCCCGATTTGTCCTCAGCTAAAGCATCTACAGCCGCTGCTCCAAGCTTGCTGGCTAAAATCCTATCTCTAGCTGTCGGCGAGCCACCCCTCTGAATGTGTCCCAAGACACAAACACGGTAATCTAGCCTCAACCTTTCCCATACCTGTTGAGCAACTTGAAACACACCTCCCGCTTCATCCCCTTCAGCAACTACCACTATACTTGACTTTTTCCCCTTTTTGAAATTACGCCTTATGTTGGAGCAAAGCTGCTCTATCTTCGTCTCTGTTTCTGGTATCAAAATATCTTCAGCTCCGCCGGCAATCCCTACATCCAGGGCTATGAAGCCTCTGTTCCTCCCCATAACCTCCACGAAAAAGGGGCGCTGCAAAGACCCCGCGGTATCCCTGATTTTATCTATTGCCTCCAATGCTGTATTCACTGCGGTATCAAAGCCAATGGCATAATCAGTGCCATAAACATCGTTATCTATGGTGCCAGGAATACCGATTACCTTTATATCACCTGCTTTAGCTAATGCCAACCCAGCGCGAAAAGTGCCATCACCACCTATAAGAATCAGACCTTCAATCCCCTCCTTGCGTAAAACCTGGACCGCTTTGTTAACTCCATCCTCAGTCTTCATCTCCTCGCATCGGCCTGTCTCCAGGAAAGTCCCTCCACGCTGGATGGTGTTTGCCACTGACCTGGGAGTTAGTCTTACGAAGTCCCTTTCCAGCAAGCCACAATATCCACGCTGAATCCCTATTACCTCCAATTTATATCTTGCGGCACAGCGGACTACCGCCCTGATGCAGGCATTCATGCCTGGAGCATCACCACCACTGGTTAATACACCAACTTTCTTCACGTTCCAGCTCCTTTCACCTGGTAATTATAGCACCTTCTCTAGCCTAATCAGAGTTTGCTAACTTGAACAGTTTAGCTTACCCTCCAATAGTGGTATTATTTTTGAAATTAGAATCCAAGGAACAGGAATTATATGGTTAAGATACTCCATACTGCCGATATTCATTTAGGAGCGAAATTCTCAATCTTGGGCAACAAGAGCATTCAACAGCGTGAACAGATTAAGAACACATTCAAAAAAATCACTTCTACGGCCATAAGCGAAAGGGTGAACATTGTTTTGATCGCCGGAGATTTGTTTGACTCAAACTTCCAGCCTCAAGGAACCATTGATTTGGTCGCGGAGCAATTTAATCTACTCGGGGAAAACAAAATCCCTGTATGCCTTATCCCTGGCAACCATGACCCCTTTGATTCCTCTTCGATCTACAGGAAGGTCAATTTTGGACAAATATGCCCTAATGTAAAGGTTTTCACTGAAGTAGAGATAAGCTACAAGGAATATCCCGAGCTTGATTTGACCGTATATGGCAAGCCAAATTTAAGCAATAAATCTTATACCAGCCCGCTGAAAGGGTTAAGACCATCAACGTCAACCAGGTTCCATGTTGCTTTAGCTCATGGCTCGCTTTACATCCCCGGGAAGGTATCAGAGGATGATCACCCATTTAAAATAGAGGAAATCAATGCCAGTGGCATGGATTACATCGCACTAGGACACTGGCATCGACCCTATGTATGCTCAGATAACCCACCAACCCGATATCCCGGTCCACCAGAGTGGATTCCTGACCAAGAGGAAATAGGCGATGTGCTTATAGTCAACCTCTCCGACACGGCTGGAGCTGAGATTGAGCCCAGAAGATTAGCGGCTCGAGATTACCATAAAGTAGAGTTAGAAGTGAGTGAAATACAAAGCCTGGCTGCGCTAAAGGAAAAAATTGTTGATGGAGCAAGTCCAAACCTGATAAGAATGGTGATTCTCAAAGGACTCCACGAGTCAGAACTATTCATAGAGCCTGAAGATTTGAAGAGAGAACTAGAACATAAATTTTTCTTCTTGAGAATAACTGACCAATCTCACCCAAAATTGAAGGAGATACCCGAGACAACTTCTCAAGGACAGCTAATCAAGGCAAGGTTCATTAAACTGATGAAGGAGAAAATTCAACGTTCTGAAGGAGACGATAAATTTGACGCTGAAAATGCCCTTCAATATGGTCTGGCACTGCTCGATGGGAAGGAAGTTTTATAATGCTGCTTAATAAAATTGAGCTTCGGAACTTCAAAAAATTTGTCAATTTCTCAGCTCAATTTAGCCCTGGCATAAATGTGGTCAAGGGTCCTCTCAATGAAATGGGAAAGTCCACTTTGCTTGAAGGTATAATTGTTGCTCTTTTCTCCAATCCCAAAAGCACCGCCAGACGGCTTGAGGATTATGCCTCATGGGGTTCAACAACTAAAAGATTTGAAACTAGTCTCGAGTTCGAGGAGAAGGGAAACAGGTACTCGCTTAACAAGGATTTCCAGAAGGGTGTTATCAAGCTGGTGAACCGCGATACTGGGGAAGAGCTTGATACCCCTGGGGAAGTTTCCCAGAGAATGGGAGAACTGCTGGGAACCGACTCTGATAATCTCTTCCGATGCAGTTCTTGTATTTATCAAGACCAGATTAGCGAAGTTACATCGGGCAGGAAAGAAATAAGCGAAAGCCTAGAGGAAGTGGTAACCGGAGGCGAAGAAAAAATCCTCATCTCCAAGGTAATACAAAAACTGGATGACAAGATTTCCGAGATTAGGAGGGGATTGGATAGACCAGCGAGATTCCTGGGCTTATTAGCCAGATTAAAGAGTGATATTGAAAATAGTTCACAGCAGCTTAAACAAATTAGCAACGAAGTAGCGGAGGTAGAGGCTAAGAAAATCGAACTGGTGGAGATTAACAAAGAGCTTGCTCAAATCAGGGAAAAGTATGAGGACTCCAAAACCTTATTGGATAAAAATAAATTTAGAATAGAGGTGGAGTTATCAATAGCAAAGCTAGCACAAAAATATAATGAGATAGCACAATCGCTCACCGAAATAAATACCTTGATGGAAAAAGCTAGGCAGGCAAACGATGCTCTCAATTCCATGGAAGGCTTGGGAGGCGAAGCCAAGGTATTTGAAGTAAGAAGCGAGCTAAATGGAGTCCAAATCAAAAAAAGAAATATTGAGGGGGATATAGCAGAGCGAAGGATGGAAATAAACCAAGCTAAGGAGGAGCTTAATAAACGGAAATTCTACAGGCTTCTTGGCTCAAAACAGAGCATCGCTTGCATGGCAATAATATCCATATGCGGCATAATCGGCACGATAGCCAGTTCCCTTTATTTCCTTGCCCTGGTAATTATAGGCATGGTCTCCCTTACTGCAGCTATGCGAGCAAAAGGCATTCTGACTCACGAAGAAACCAAAGTCTCCACCCCAGAAGACCGAACTCAAAAGATGGAAGTGGCTCTCAAGGAATTAGATGTCAAAGAAAGAAGCTTGTTAACGGAAGTTAAATGCAACACCCTGCAAGAATTCGAGGAGAAGGAGAAAGACTTTTGGCGATGGAAAGAAGAACAACGGAAATACAAAAATCAGCTGGAAGGAAAACTAGGGACAAGAAGCATTGAGGAAATTGACCAGCAAAGAATGGAGACAGCAAGAAACCTAGCGGTGGAACAAGCAAAAATCACCGAAGACATAAAAGCTACCGCTTTAAGCCCAGAAAGATACATTGAGCTAGAAAAAATGGTTGAGAAACTGGAGGCGACGCTGAAACAGCGTGAGCAGGATAAGAACCGTTGTGAAGTATTTATTGAAATGGCAAGGTTTGATGTAGAAGAGCAAATCAAACTAGAGGAGGAGTTAGATAGTCTTCAACGGGACTTGAGGCTGGAGGAGCGCAGGGTCAAGGTCTACGAATTAGCCGCGGAGTTTTTATCCCGAGCGAAGAGCGATGCTTTCTTAGCAGCAAACGAGGTTTTAGAAAATGAAACCCGAAAATATTTTGCCATCTTTACCAACGGCAAGTATGACCAGGTGAAGATAGGCAACGGAAACTCCGAGTTCCTCGTCTATTCCAAGGAGAAAGGCGATTGGGTTAAACCAGAGGAGCTGAGCGGCGGGGTTATTGATGAATTCTACCTGGCATATCGGCTTGCCCTAGTAAAATTGATATTCGGCAACAAAAATCCCCCCTTACTATTAGATGACCCTTTCGGCAATTTCGATTCAGTCCGCCTGAATAAAGCATTACTCCTCTTTAAAGACCTGAGCAAGGATTATCAGATTATTATATTCACCCTGAAAGATATATACGATGAAGTAGCGGATAACCTAGTCCAGTTGAGGTAAAGGCTAACTTAAGAGTCAAGATGAAAGTAGGCGCTCGTCTATTTCACCGCAGTGAACAGATTCTGTTTCCTTAGTATTTTGGTATAAATCATCCAAAGTGCCCTGTCTACCTGAGCGAAGGCAATCAACACCTTTCTACCCCTCAATAACCTCTTTGGTGCTGGGTATCCTGTCAATAATGCGTTCGTCGATGCGTGTAGCTGAATCCAGGGCTCGGGCTAAGGCTTTGAATAAAGCCTCCGCTTTGTGGTGGTCATTTATGCCGGTGAGCACTTTAGCATGGAGGTTGATTTTAGCTTCAGTGGCGAAGGAAACCAAGAAGTGGCGGACCAAATCCGAAGATAGCTCGTCTATACCGACATCGGAAAACGAAACCTCAACCATGTTGTAAGCCCTCCCTCCAATATCCACTGCCACCATTGCCAGAGTTTCATCCATGGGGACGACGGCGTGTGCCATTCGGGCAATGCCTTGCTTCCGACCCAATGCCTGGTTAAACGCTTTGCCTAAAGAGATAGCCACATCTTCAACCACATGATGCTGGTCAATACCCGTGGCTGAGATCTTAAGGTCAAATATCCCATGCCTGGCCAGTTGGGTAAGAAGGTGGTCAAACATCCTTATTCCAGTGGTGACCTCAAATTCTCCGATGCCATCAATATTCAATTCCACTCTGACATTTGTCTCAGCAGTTTCCCGAGTCACCTTTGCTTTCCTTTCAGCCATTTTAAAACCTCCATTAATATTCTATTTATCAGAATAGCGAGGGTGAGATTGCTTCGCTTCGCTCGCAATGACAGGTAGAGTTTTCAGGACCTCAATCAAGGCATCGTTATCTTCAGGCTTGCCTATAGTTATTCGTAGATAATCTTTCAAGCGTGGTGTGTCAAAATAGCGAATAAAGATGCCTCGCTGCCGCAATTGACGCCAAATTTCCTCAGCATCTCGCTGGAGCACTGCACAAAGGATAAAGTTAGCTTCCGATGGATAGGGCTTTAGCCATCCCAGCTTTTTTAGTTTAGTGAACAGCCTCTCTCGCTCAGTGGTTATCTTTTGAACATTGCCGCGAAGGTAGTCTATGTCGCCTAGAGAAGCCAATACTGCCACCTCGGCGGCAATGTTAACATTATAGGGCTGCTTGATTTTCATCATGTAGTCAGCAATTTCCACGGGAAAGACCCCATAACCTATCCGAAATCCAGCTAACCCCGCCCATTTGCTGAAGGTGCGCAGAACTACTAAGTTACGGTGAGCAGGCACCAAGCTAGCCGCAGTTACCCCGTGGAACTCAAAGTAAGCCTCGTCAATGACCACGAGCCTCCCAGTATCAACGAGCTCCATTAGCTCCTGCTCCTCAATGATGTTCCCGGTGGGATTATTAGGAGAAGCGATAAAAATGACCTTCGTTCTCCCATCCAGCGCTCCTTTTATGCCCGTTATGTCCAGAGCAAAATCCTCATCCCTTCTAGGCACATCAATTATCATGCCGCCACAAATCTCTGCGCTGAAGGGATACATACCAAACGTCGGTGAGCAGTTAACAATTTTGTCACCCGTCTCAAGAACGAGCCTCAAGACGAGATCAATGAGCTCATCGCTGCCACTGCCACAAACGATGTGCTGGCGAGTTATGCCGGTATATTCCGCCAGTGCTTCCTTCAGTTTCCTTTGCTCCGGGTCGGGGTAGATATGATAATGCGAATAGTCAGCCAGGGCCTGATAAACTCTCGGAGAGCAACCATAGGGATTCTCATTGCCATCGAGCTTTACCACCTTCCCTCGAACCCGCTGCTCCAGAATCTCCACAGGCTCTATTGGAGTGTAGCTCTTCATTGCTACCAGTTCAGGTCTCACCAGCTTCTTTATGTCCATCTATTTCCCGTGATTGCTTCGCTTTACTCGCAATGATACTGCCTGGGCGTGAGCACTAAACCCTTCAGCTTCAGCTATGGTTATCGCTGGTTGAGAAAGCTCCCTGGCGGTGGAATCATCCAGCGAAATGATATTGGTGACTTTGAGGAAATCCTCAACACCAAGGGGCGAACTGAAACGAGCACTTCCCCCGGTAGGCAATACATGGCTGGGACCAGCAACGTAATCGCCAAAAACTACTGATGAATTATCACCAACAAAAATGGCGCCGGCATTGTAGATTCTGGGAATCAAAGAAGAAGCGTCGGAGACCATAAGGGAAAGATGCTCAGGAGCATAAAGGTTGACCAATTCAACAGCCTGATCAATATCATCCACAAGGACAATCATCCCACTATCAAGGACTTCAGCGACAATAAAAGACCGCTTCAGCTTATCCAATCGGAGGGAAATTTCTTCATCAACCTTGTCAGCCAGCTCCGGGAATGTGGTAATCAAAAACACTTTTGCCAGCGGGTCATGCTCAGCCTGAGCGAGAAGCTCAGCAGCACATAGAGATGCATCGGCAGTGCTGTCAGCCACAATCACAATCTCGCTTGGTCCCTGAAGGCCATCAACGCCTACCTCGCCATAAACCACCATCTTAGCCAGCATCACAAAAATGTTGCCCGGACCACAGATTTTATCCACCCTGGGCACTGACTCCGTGCCAAACGCTAGAGCAGCGATAGCTTGAGCACCACCAATCTTGAAAATCCGATTTACCTGAGCGATGTTAGCCGCTACCAACGTAGCAGCAGGAATAGCTCCATTAGGTCGGGGAGGCGAGACCATGATGACCTGCTCAACACCAGCTACCTTAGCAGGAATGGCAGTCATCAACACCGTGGAGGGATAATAGGCAGTTCCGCCAGGAATATAGATCCCCACCTTATTCAGCGGCCGAATTTGTCTTCCCAAACATGGATCAATGGATATAACGCCAACTTTTGGTAAGCAAGCAAGGTGGAATTCTCTTATCCTCTCAGCAGCTAACTCGAGGGCTGAGATTAACTTCTTGTCCGCGGTATCATAAGCTGCCGAAATCTCCTGCTGGCTCACCTCCAGAGAATCAAGTTGAGCATCCTCCAATTCCTTAGCGTAGCGAAAAAGAGCTTTATCACCCTTACTTCGCACCTTGCCTATGATATCTGCCACTACCTGTTGCTGCTCCAGCGCTATATCCAGGGATTGCAGTGGGTCTTTCCGATCAAGCACTTGCTTTGCCTGGTCAAAACCTTTGATTCTTTTCACGATAATCCTCCTCGCATCGTCTGAATGAGGAAATCTATCTCTTCCTTCTTATCAGGTGAAACAATACTTTCCTTGTTGCCAATGAGGCAAGCAGTGGATTCGCAAAGGGTATCAATAATTTTGAGATTATGCTCCGCCATGGTTCTTCCAGTCTGCGTGTTATCAATAAGCAAATCGGCATCTTCAGGCAGAAAAGCCTCGCTTGTCCCCCAGGTTAGTATTAGTTTGTATGGACTAACGTGGTGGTCACAAAGATACTTATCGCTGATATTGACATACTCCGAGGCTACCCTCAGCGTGGATAATTTGCCCTTCTGCAGCAATTGCTTAACCTCTTCTATGGTTGATACTGGCATTTCCTGACTCGTCGCAACTACGACTTTAACTTTGCCGAAGCCAAGATCCAATAATTCCACCACAGGGCTGGAGGGGAAACGGTAGACATGATCAAGCAGCCAGTCCCTGCCGGTTATCGCAAGGTCGAAATTGCCGTTGGCTACCTGTAGTGGCATATCCTGAGGCCTGATTACCTTAATATCAAGCCAGTCTAGGTCAACCGGAGGATGATAATCCAGCGCCTCCACAGAATAATGGCTTAAATTGAGTCCAACCCGCTTCAAAAGCCGTGCCGTGGGTGGTAGCTGATGCCCATCAGGCAAAGCTAGCCTGACTTTCTTCAGCTCGGGGCGGGGAAGTGACTCAATAGAACCTTCCTTTCTGCCTAATTCCTCAAATGATAAAGAAAACTCCTTATTGTCAAGCTTGGAAGCAAAGCAATTCAATACTTTGCCCAAGTCCTTACTATTCAAATCTTTCTGGTTCGCAATTATCATAGCTTTAGTGGGGAGCAATTTCATGAGAGGAAACAAACCTTTCCTTTCCAACTCTCTCCTGTTTCTGGCTCCCAATATCGCGATTTCAGCATCCTCCGGGGGATAGACTTCAGCATCTCCCCAAACCGGGAAAATCCGAAACCTTCTCATCCGCACACTTAAGGCAAAAGCTTCGGCCAAATTAGGGTATTCACTTACTATACGCCAGTTACGTTGCCTGGCTAGAAATTCATCGAGGTTGGATATTCCTGACTTGTAACTGACTGCGGCGTATACATATCCGCCACCATAATTCAGAGCGGATATCTTCGCCACTGCGCTGGCCTTATACCGCACAAGAAGTTCTTCAATCCAATCCAGTCCACATATCCCCAAGTCATAGTTGCCTATCGCCACCTGAATAGGAATATCCTTTTCCCGAAATATCTTGGCAGCGAGGTAAGGGAGGTTTCTTGACTGAAGCCGATATTGCCTTGTTCGTTCCGTATACCCTTTAAAGCCTAGACCGCCATCAGCAAGTAAATTCGCCGTGGCTGGAAGCAATCTCCCTTTGGGCAAAGCAAGTTTAATATAGTTTGACTGGTTTGCCATAGAAATCTAATCTACACCACCTAACATACCAGCAACCTGAGTCAAAGAGCTGACTTCCCGTTTCTCTCCGGTCTTGCGGTCAATAATGACAAAAGAGCCTTCACCAGGAACAGAAACAACCCATCGGTAATCCGACGCTCTCCCTCCGGCCAAGTCAAGCTCAACTATATGCCCCGTGTTACGAAGTGATTGAGCCAAGCCAAAGCATGCCTCCATCACTCCTGGGGTTCTTTCATCTGCTTTAACTAACACCCCAGACTCGCTACGCTCATCTTCCTTCAAGGAGAGCATCTTTATCAGCGGCTCAACATAAATGGCAAATCCACAAGCTGGCATGTTCTTGCTGCCCATGAGCGATAGGAGCTCATCATACCTCCCACCACCACCAATTTTTTCGCCCCGGTAGAACAATTGAAGGCAAACTCCAGTGTAATACTCAAAGCCATGTATGGCAGCAATATCAATCCAATAATCACATTTCAAGTCATCCAGCAACCTGACAATGTCGGTGAAATCACTAAGATTGGATTTTAGCTCCGCCGAAGCTTGTGATGCTGGAAGTTCAACTTTCTTGAGGAAGTCGCTTAATTTCCCTTTAAAGTTCACCACAGAGGCAAGAAACCTATCCAGCTCAAGGTTATTTGATTTTACCTTCCTCCATGTTTGCCAGTCACCATCCAAAATACGACCGAGCATCTCAGCTTCGTCTCTGGGGCTAAGTCCAAGTTCCTTAACCAGCGCCTTTGCCAAACCAGCGTGGGACAGCCGCAACTCCACCTCGCCAATGCCGAGATTATGTAATAGCTCACGGGCTAACAACATCAGCTCTACATCTGCCATTGGACTGGCACCACCCAAGAACTCGACACCACATTGCCACCGCTCCCTGTTTTCCTTCCCCGTCTGCTCGAAAGCAAAGATGTCAGTGACATAGAAAAGCCTGGCATCCTGCTGCTGGCTTAGATTTTCGATATAAAGTCTGGCTATAGGTATAGTGCCATCCGGTCTGAGCACCACCCTTTCTCCACTCCACCCATCCCAATCAAGAAAGGAATATGCCTTGCCCAATTTGCTGGGAGTGAGTGTTCCTGTAGCGGTAAATAGGTGGAGATATTCCAAGCTTGGTGTCCTTACTTCTCGGTACCCCCACTTAACACAGCAATTGCGGAAGGTATCCTCAATATAGCGGAATCGTCGCATATCATCGGGGAGTAAATCCCTCATGCCTTTACAGCGCTGGCTTTCCATCCCAAAAACCTATATTACCCAGTTTGCCTCATTCTATACTACCCCCTCATCTTGCTTCAATGAGGAAGCATCTCCAGGACTTGCTTTAATTCCTCAGGCAAAGGAGCGCTAAATTCAAGGTATTGATTGGTTGACGGCGAACAGAAACCAAGCCGCTGAGCATGAATGAATTGCCTACCAAGATAAGCTAATTTCACACCGTAAACGGGGTCACCAACCACAGGATAACCGATAGTGGCAAGGTGCACCCTTATTTGGTGTGTCCGCCCCGTTTTGGGCATCACCTCGAGTAGAGTATAATCACCAAAATATCGGTTAACCTGGTAATGTGTTATTGCCTCCCTCCCTCCTTCCACTATCGCCATCCGCTTGCGATTTCTCGGGTCTCGCCCAATAGGCAACTCGATTGTCCCCCGACCAGGAAATACCCTCCCGTTAACCAGAACGAGGTAACTCTTGGTTACTGTTTTACCTTTGAACTGGTTAATCAGAGAAACTCGAGCGGATTCATTTTTAGCAACAACGATGAGCCCTGAAGTATCTTTATCCAGCCTGTGGACTATACCTGGTCGCACCAAGCCACCACTCCCTTCCAAACCAGGACAATGCGCCAGAATAGCATTGACTAAAGTATGGTCGGGATGCCATGGAGCTGGGTGAATGGTTAAGCCAGCAGGTTTATCCACCACAATAATCTCGTTATCTTCATAAATTATATTCAGAGGAATTGATTCAGCTTTCGGGAGAGTAGGCAAGGGAGGAAATTCAATGGTTATTCTGTCTTCTCCAGCCAATTTCCGACTCGCCTTAGCCTGCCGTTGATTAACCAGAATATAGCCTTGCTCAATTAATTTCTGTAAGTAAGCTCGAGAAAACTGAGGGAACGTCTTAGTCAAATAACTATCGAGGCGAATGCCCGATGTGGAAACAGTGAGACGAAGCATTCTAGCCTTTGGGAGTACGTCCATGGTGATATACCCTGGCAAATAATTCCATACGATAAAGGGAATAAATGAACAAAAGGATGCCAGCCACTATAGCAGCATCCGCGAAATTAAATGCTGGCCAGTGGAAATCGTTCCAGAGCCGAAGGTCAATGAAATCAACGACATAGCCGAAACGAAAGCGATCTATTAAATTACCGGTGGCGCCACCAAAAAGCAAACCAAGCGATACATTGCTTAGAGCGGTGGGCAATAAGTAATGCCGCACTAACAAAATAATAATTAACACCGCTATAGTAGTAGCGATAAGAAAAGAAACTTGTCCCGGCAGCAAGCCAAAAATGGAGCCAGTATTCTCACGATATACTAGATTCAGGAAACTTTCTCCAGAGGGTGGCAATAAGGCTGAATTACTCCTCACCCACAGCTTAGTCAGTTGGTCGAGGGCGATTATTGAAGCGGCAGCAACCAAAAACAGCTTAAGTTGCCCTTTATCTTGCATCCCTTGTCTGGCGCGCTTTGCAGCTCAAGCACAAGCTTGCTTGAGGCAACGCTTCAAGACGGGCGGGCTCTATGGGCTTGCCACAAGAGTCACATAATCCATAAGTCCCTGCGTCATACTTCTCCAAGGCATGGTCTATCTCAGCAAGAGATTTCTTCAACATCTTCTCCAAATCCAGCCTCTTTTCTAGCTCCAAGACCTGGCTTGCCTCCTCCCCTCTTTTGCCAAACGGACCGCCAGCCCTTCTTTCCGATGCTTCTTGGGAACTCTGCATCTGTTCGAGTTCTTGTAACAATCGCTTTCTTTCAACTTTCAATCGCTGCAAAAGTTCACTAAATTCAGCCACTTTGCCCACCTCAATGTAAGTTGAACTAGACTCTGGTAAAAACGTTTCTTATGTTACGGTGTAAAGCACCACCAATTTGTTCCACTGTGTCACACCTGACTTTATTGAGTTTTTTCTGCTTTTCCTCAAATTCAATTTTGTAATAAAGCTTCTCAGGATGCAAGTATATATCGTCAACATTCCTCACTGCCCTGGGCACCTTGAATCCCGTAGGTGAATCTATCCAATCTTCAAGCCCTCCTCTTAGCAGGGAATCTAATATCGCCATGGTAAATTCCAATTTTATATCGTGATAAAGTGCCTCTTCGCCTATTCCACCGGTGTTTAATAAGAAGTAATTCATATGAGGAAGCCCCCTCATTATTTCATAAAATTTATTTGTGTGCTCCGCTCTATCACCAGCTATAAATGGATCATAGAAGAACTCACTCCTTATTTTCCCCGCCTGAGTTGGGTCACCAGCAGATGACTCCACTGATTGCCCCAAAATCATCAGGGCTGTCGCTTGCTCTAAAGTTAATTGCGCTATTGCTGGAATCAACGGCCCTCTGGTGATAAGAATCAGGTTATCCACCCTATCAACATCAATATAAGGGCTGGCATGCATAAAATCTTTCCTGCGTATAACCGCCCTCCCGTTTGATGTTCTTTCAAAATTGTAAAAATCGAAATCTTTATCTTCAGTCACATAAACGTTCTCACAAAGAGTTTCTGGTTTCAGCAGACCATAGAATATCTCCACCTGATTTCCAGGATTTACGCTCTCGGTTTTCACAAATACTCCCCCCGCTTCGAAACCATGGAAGGAACCATCAGGCATGATGGTTCCACCATCGTCCTGGATAAGCCAGGATTTTTCGCTGCCTTTCCTGGCTAAAATCTTGCATGTGGTGGTTGTTTTCCCATTTGCGGTCAAGGCAACAAGCAATGTCTTTACAGTTCTACAATCCCCATGTGCTGATTGAAGGTAATCCTCCCTACAGCCAGCATGCAGGAAAATTCCGTCACCAAAAGTTTTACGAGCCCAGTCTTCAGAAGCAAAAACACCCTTTTTATACTCACCGATATAATTGCTGTTCCGGACTATCTTGATAATCCTGCCATCGCTAAGCATAGCCAGCCTTATAGTGATATCTTTTTGAGGAAGTGGCTTTGATTTATTGGGTTCAAAAGCTCCATCAGTGAACATTACAATCTCATATGTTGGCTGCTCAACTTTGTCCTTAACGGGAACAAAAAGATTCCCGCCACCATAGGCAACATGAGCAAATCGCTCAGGGACAATCAACCTGACCGTAGTGTTGCTATTTGTATTGCCCACAATTCTGTCAATGGAGATTAACCTTTCTTTGCTCAAAGCCTGCTCACATTGAGCTAGCAGTTGTAGCTCTTCTTCACCAAAGGAATGGTCAACGCTGTTCTCGGTAAACATCGCCGCCCTGGAACTGGGCTCACTTTCAGCAACAAAATTACCATAAATTGTCTTCTCTACCTCAGGTTCTTTTTCCACAAGCACCTTTAATTCTTCAGCAGAAGGATTATCTAGTAACCTGTTTTCCTCCATTGCCTTCTGTCTAATCTTATCAATAGTTAACGCGAATTGTTCTAACTCAATTTCTGACATTTCTCCCCCGAGAGGAATCCTAAATTCTAAACAAATTCAAAATCTAAATCCTCAATGTTTAGCATAGATATGAGCGCCTGGTATTTTAGTGTTTATACCTCGCGGAATTCACCTTCAACAGGACCTTCTTCTCCCCCAGGGCCTTGCTGACCACCGGGACCCTGTTGACCACCGGGAGGTTGTTCACCAGGCTGTCCATAAACTGCACCACCAACCTTCTGCATAGCCTGCGACAGCTCTTGCGTGGCATTACGAACAGCATCCATGTCCTTGCCTTGAAGTGCTGAACGAACCGCAGCTATTTTACCCTCTATTTCCTGTTTTAGCTCTTCAGGTATTTTGTCTCCATGGTCACGAAGCGTTTTCTCAGCAGTATAAGCAAGGTTATCAGCAGCGTTGCGAGCCTCGATTTCCTCCTTACGTTTAACATCCTCAGCAGCATGCGTCTCCGCTTCTCGCTTCATGCTGTCTACCTCTTCCTTGCTAAGCCCGCTGGAGGCGGTGATAGTGATTTTCTGTTCCTTCCCAGTGCCTTTATCTTGAGCACTGACATTAAGGATTCCGTTAGCATCAATATCGAAAGTAACTTCAACTTGAGGCATGCCTCTTGGCGCTGGCAGAATACCGTCGAGCATGAAACGGCCTAAAGTTCGATTGTCTGCCGCCATAGGACGTTCTCCTTGAAGAACATGTATTTCCACGCTTGGTTGATTATCTGCAGCAGTGCTGAAAATCTGGCTCTTTGAGGTGGGAATGGTGGTATTACGGGGAATAAGCGTCGTAGCTACTCCTCCCAGAGTCTCTATGCCTAAAGTAAGCGGGGTAACATCGAGGAGGAGAATTTCTCCCACCTCACCTTTGAGCACTCCTGCCTGAATCGCAGCACCTAAAGCCACTGCCTCATCAGGATTGACTCCTTTCACCGGTTCCCGACTAAAAAACTGCCTTAAAGCATCCTGAACCTTAGGCATCCTCGTCTGCCCGCCAACTAAAATTACATTGTTAACCTGGTCTGGTTGCAGACCGGCGTCAGCTACAGCTTGACGACAGGGACCAAGACTTCTCTCTATTAAGTCAGCCGATAGTTGCTCCAGCTTGGCTCGGCTAAGCGTCATGGCAAGATGCTTTGGACCAGAAGCATTAGCGGTAATGAATGGGAGATTTATCTCTGTTTGAACCACCGAGGATAGCTCCTTCTTAGCCTTTTCAGCAGCATCTTTTAACCGCTGTAATGCCATCTTGTCATGACTTAAGTCAATACCCTGCTCTTTCTTAAATTCGTCACATATCCAATCCATAACTCGCTGGTCAATGTCATCCCCCCCAAGATGGGTATCACCGTTAGTTGACTTGACCTGGAAAGTGCCCTCCCCTATATCAAGGATGGAAATATCGAAAGTGCCTCCGCCAAGGTCATAAACGGCGATGGTTTCGTCTTTCTTCTTATCCATTCCATAAGCTAGCGATGATGCCGTGGGTTCATTAATAATGCGGAGAACATTAAGCCCAGCTATGGAGCCGGCATCTTTAGTCGCCTGTCTCTGACTATCATTAAAGTAAGCAGGTACAGTAACCACAGCATCAATGACCTTCTCCCCGAGATAAGCTTCGGCATCAGTCTTCAGTTTTTGCAATATCATCGCTGAAATTTCCTGCGGACTATACTCCTTATCCCCCATAACCACCCGGCAATCGTCATTGGGTGCTTTAGTGATTTTGTATGGTAAACGCTTTATATCATCTTGGACTAAAGGATCACTGAACTTACGCCCGATAAGACGCTTCACGCTGAAAATAGTGTTATCAGGGTTAACCACTGCCTGGCGCTTAGCTATTTCTCCCACCAAACGTTCCCCCGTTTTGCTCATTGCTACTACTGAAGGGACTAGATTTCCACCTTCAGCACTGGGGATAATCTTGGGCTCCCCTCCTTCCATAACCGCCACTACACTCAGTGTGGTCCCTAAATCAATCCCTACTGCTTTCGCCATTGTTTTCCTCCTCTGTTTCTTCTTTCCCCTTGCCCACCACTGCCAAACTGGGGCGAATCACTCTATCTTTCAACCTATAACCTTTCTGAATTTCCTCTAATATCACCCCTTCCTCCCCTGCCCGACCCATCACTGCCTCATGTAAATGTGGGTCAAACCTTTCACCTTTAGCCTTTATTTCAGTTACTCCCGCCTTTTCCAGCGCTGCCTTAAGGTTATTATATATAATTTTAATGCCCTCAATCCAATTCATTTCAGGAGATTCAGAAGGTAATGAATCAAAAGCTCTTTCAAAATCATCTATAATAGGCAATAAACTCAGGATAAGCGTGCTATTACCAAAATTTAAAATCTCTTGCTTTTCCTGCTCGGCATGCTTCCTGTAGTTAGCAAGATCAGCTTGAGCTCTCTGCCAACTCGCTAAGTATTTCTCCGCTTCTCTCTTTTGCTCCGCTAAAGCTTGCTGTAGAGCCTCACTGTCCTCTGCCTCTGTCTCTTCAACATCAGTTGTTTCGTCATCAGTTAATCTTTCTTCAGACAAAGCTTAAACCCCCCTAGATGTATTCAGATACCGATTCGCTCAACAATGTAGAAACAGAATTCACTGAAGAAATAGCTCGGGAGTAATCCATCCGCTTCGGACCAAGCACCCCAATAATACCACTTGCTTTACCAGAAACTCCATATTGACCAACTACCAGACTAAAATCCTGTAGTGCCGCCTCCCTATTCTCTTCACCAATGATTACCTCTGCCCTTTCCATGCTAACTCGCTGTCCAAGCACGTTTGCCAGCCAACTCTCCGTCTCTAACAGCTCTAACATAGTGATTATCCTGGGACTTTGATAGAATTCAGGCTGGTTTAAGAGCAGACGTAATCCTTCAATATAAGGCCTACCATATTCCTGCCTGTTTTCTACTTCCATCATATCCACTACTGCCTGAGCCACTATCTTTTCCTCAGGGGAAAGCTTTGGTTCACTAGCTGCAATTTCACTGCCTGTCGTCCCCACATAAATAGCATTAAACTTGTTGGACAAGGTGGTTAACTCATCCTGAGAAATTACTTCATCAAAAGATAAAATTCGTTGTTTCACTCCCACTCCATATAGAACTAAGATTAGCAAGGCTACGAAATCCTGCAAGCTCACCAAGTCAAGGTGTTTAAGTCGACTTTCCGGTGCCCTTGGCGATGTTATTATTGCCAGATTGTGAACAAATCTGGCCAGAAAGAACACCGCTAACCTTAGCTGCTGCTCAACTTTATCTCGTGCTTCCCGAAATACTTGATAGAAAAAGATTTGCTCACTTTCAGGCAGGTCAAGCGCATTTCCCAGCAGTTCTACGTAGTAACGATAAGCTTTATCAGTAGGAATGCTGCCTGCAGAATGGTGAGGGTGGGCAATATATCCTTCGCTCTCTAAATAGGCCACATCATTGCGAATGGTGGCTGGACTTACCTCCAGAGTGTAATCCTCAGCGATGCTCCCCGAGGCAACAGGCGCCGCCCTGGAAATATACTCACCAACTATTATCTTCAAAATAGTTTCTCTTCTTTCTTCCACTGACGTCATTTGGCACTTCTCCTATGAGATTGCTAATTTATTTGAATGTATCACTTCTAGCCTTAGCTGTCAACCAGGTTCAGCTTAAATTGACTAGCGCAAAGGGAAGGTAGTATGATAACACCAAACATGGATATCAAAACAACTTCGTTTATTGCCCTGCACGATGCTGAGGTAGCGCAGATTCTGGAGCAGGAGAAAAAGAGACAAGCAAGCACCATAGATCTTATCGCCTCCGAAAATCACGCTGACCGGGCTGTGCTCGAAGCTCAGGGATGTCTGATGACTGACAAGTATGCTGAAGGCTATCCAGAGCGCCGTTACTATGGTGGTTGCACTTACATAGATGCCGTGGAGACATTAGCCATTGAAAGGGCGAAGAAATTATTTAATGCCGCGCATGCCAATGTGCAGCCTCACAGCGGCGTTCAAGCGAACATGGCAGTTTACGCAGCTTTACTTCAGCCCGGTGACACCGTAATGGGCATGAGACTCGACCATGGTGGACATCTTTCGCATGGTGCAAAGGGCAGTTTTTCAGGGAAATTATATAACTTTATCTCTTACGGCGTGAACCGTGAAACCGAAATGCTTGATTACGATGAGCTAGAAAAACTCGCCGCGGAACACAAGCCTGACCTGATTATCGCTGGAGCTAGCGCCTATCCCCGAACCATTGACTTTGAACGCTTCCGCTACATTGCTGACAAGGTGGGGG
>Ga0315552_1000047_pt1 | contig 73409 bp, 60 predicted proteins | sample SalMarSW160170MG_2_FD_203102 | JGI IMG/M metagenome (GOLD analysis project Ga0315552, IMG submission 203102) | Salt marsh sediment microbial communities from the Plum Island Ecosystem LTER, Massachusetts, United States - Salt Marsh Sediment SW1601-70 ...
TTTTATTATTAACAAAAAACGATTTGATAAAAACACTTTTCACATATTTTTTTTATGGAAAGAAATTGATATTGTTTTGCTAAATAAGATTTATCATCTTTACAGGCTATAATTTTATTCCATTAAACCTTTTATCCTGATGGCATTCAAGTGGAAAAAAGAGGGTTCGGGAGAGAAAGAGATGTCATTTCTGCAACATCTTGAGGAATTGAGATGGCATATAATTCGTTCAATTCTGGCCATTGTTATTCTGATGATCGTTGCTTTTCTTTTTAAGAATATCATCTTCGATACCGTAATTCTTGCTCCAAAAAGTTCGACTTTCTTTACAAATCGTATACTTTGCCAGTTAGGTGAACTTGTAAATACGACCCTGTTATGTATCAATACCCGGCCATTGGAACTCATTAACATTAAAATGTCGGGGCAGTTAACTACCCATATAGCTGTCTCGCTGGTTGCGGGTTTAATCCTTGCTTTCCCGGTTGTAATCTGGGAATTCTGGAGGTTTTTCAAACCTGCTCTTCATACAAACGAAGCGCAGCACGCCAGAGGCGCTGTTCTGGTCTCTTCATTGCTTTTCTTTACTGGTGTTCTCTTCGGATATTTCATGCTGGTACCTCTTTCAATACACTTTCTCGGTTCGTATCAGATCAGCTCTGAAGTAACTAACCAGATATATGTAAGATCATATATAGGGACACTCTCCTCAATATGTCTGGCAACAGGCTTAATCTTTGAACTTCCGATCATAACCTTTTTCTTGACAAAGGTTGGCATCGTTACTCCACGTTTTCTTATCAAATACAGGAAACATGCAATTGTTCTGATAGTTGTACTCTCAGCAATAATTACTCCACCTGATATCTTCTCTCAGCTACTTGTCAGTTTGCCTCTTTTCTTCCTCTACCAAATCGGGATATCAATATCCAAAAGAGTTATGAAGAAGAAAGAGGAAGAAAGGGAGAAATTCATGAAAGAAGATAATTCCACTCAATCTGACAAAAATACAAGTTAGAAACTGAAATGAAACTACATACTGAAAATCTGGTAAAGAAGTATCGCAAACGTACAGTTGTTGATCATGTTTCCATTGAAGTGGAGCAGGGTGAAATTGTTGGTTTGCTCGGACCTAACGGAGCAGGTAAAACAACATCATTTTATATGATTGTAGGTCTGATCAGGCCACGGGAAGGTAAGATATTTCTTGATAATGAAGAAATCACAACGCTACCAGTATATAAAAGGGCACGTCGTGGTATAGGTTACCTGGCTCAGGAAGCATCCATATTCAGAAATCTTTCTGTTGAGGATAATATCAGAGCAGTGCTGGAGATGTCGGGATTCTCAAAAGAAGAACAATTGGCAAGGCTTGAAAACCTCTTGAATGAGTTCGGTCTTCAGAAAATCAGAAAAAACAAGGGTATCCAGCTATCCGGAGGTGAAAGAAGACGTACGGAAATCGCCAGGGCACTGGCACTTAAACCAAAGTTCATTTTACTCGATGAACCTTTCGCAGGAGTTGATCCAATTGCTGTTGAAGATATCCAGGAGATCGTTTCAAACCTCAGGAAAAAAAATATCGGAATACTTATCACCGACCATAATGTACATGAAACACTCTCTATTACTGACCGTGCATACCTTCTCTTCGAGGGACGAATCCTTAGATCAGGCACTTCGGCCCAACTGGCTGAAGATGAGCACGTAAGAAGTGTATATCTTGGCAAGAGCTTCGAGCTCCGCAGGTAACTGTTCCTGTTGTTATTAATAATATTTTTCTATACTTTTGCGGTGATTTAATGCGGATGTGTCGTAATTGGTAGCCGAGCAAGATTTAGGATCTTGTGTCTTTATGACGTGGGGGTTCGAGTCCCTTCATCCGCACAAATGCCCGTCCGCCTTTAACGATTCATTAATATGCGTTTTGGCGGTTTTTAAATCTCTAACAAACTGTTTCAAGATGAATATTACCCGGGAGAATATCGACGATCTGAATGCTGTTCTTAAAGTGCAGGTCGAAAAAACTGATTTTGATGAAAAGGTTGAAAATGTCCTGAAGGATTACCGCAAAAAAGCAGTAATAAAAGGATTCCGGCCAGGAATGGTACCAATGGGACTGATCCGTAAGATGTATGGCAAAGCTGTGCAGCTCGACGAAATCAATAAAATTGTGTCGGAAAACATTTATAAGTACCTTAAGGATGAAAATCTTGAAATACTCGGGGACCCTCTCCCAAAAACTGATGAGCAGGCAACAATTGATTTTGATAATCAGGAGAACTTTACTTTCTCATTTGACCTTGGTCTGGCTCCTGTTTTTGATCTTAACCTCAGCAAAAAGAACAAGGTCACCTGGTACGCTATCGCCATAAATGATAAAATGAAAGACGATTATATCCAGAATTACACACGCCGTTATGGTGAATTACTCAAAGCCCACCTGTCAGAGGAAAATGACATACTCAAAGGTAAGATTGAGGCTATCGATGAGACAGGTAATCCGGTACCAGAAGGTCTCACAGTTGATGAAACATCACTCGCAATAGATCTGATTAAGGATAAAAAGATCAGGAAAATGTTTCTTGGAAAGGCGGTGAATGATACGATTGATTTCAACCTCAGAAAGGCACTGCCCGATGATAATGAGATTGAAGGCCTGCTTAAAATCCAAAAAGATGAAGCAAAAGATGTTGAAGGTAACTTCCGGTTTACAATCAGTGAAATCAGCCGGTTCAAACCTGCTGAAATCGGACAGGAACTGTTCGACAAAATATATGGTGAAGGGACTGTAACATCTGAAACAGAATTTATGAAAAGAATCGAAGATGAAATTGCTCTGAGTCTGCAGCAGGAGTGTGACTATAAACTATCAACCGATCTTAAGAAACTGGCTATAGAAAAAACAGAATTTGATCTTCCCGAAGATTTTCTGAAAAGATGGCTTCTGAAGGTGAATGAAAACACTTCTGAAGATCAGATAAATGAAGAATTCGACAGTTTCAGGGATGACCTTAAATGGCAACTGATCAGAAACAAGCTGGCAAAACAGAATGAGGTCAGAATTACCGAAGATGAGATGCAGAAAGAAGCTGAAAAGATTACAAAATATCAATTCCAACAGTATGGATTATTCTACGCTACCGATGAACAGATAAACAATTATGCCAAAGAGACTCTTAAGCGCGAAGATGAAGCAAAAAGAATTGCTGATAAGATACTTGAAGAAAAAGTCTCGGCACTTATCAGGGAGCTTGTGAAAATTGAAAATAAATCAGTAACTGTTGATGAGTTCAATAAGCTTTTTAAATAGGAATCAGTGTATTGCCTACATTATTTTTAATTTTCTTATCTTTGCTTTCTAACTTTAAGATTATAAACATGAACGTTCGTGACGATTTTGATAAATATGCCCGTAGCAGGCGTGGAATCAGCAGTATAACACTCCAAAGATTTCATTCTATCTGGAGCAGCTATATTTCTCCCACAATTATCGAAGAAAGACAGCTGAATGTTGCCTCAATGGATGTCTTCTCACGCCTTATGATGGACAGGATAATCTTCCTGGGATTGCCTATCGATGATTATGTTGCAAACATTATCCAGGCGCAGTTGCTTTACCTTGATTCTGCAGATCCCGGAAAAGATATACAAATCTATTTCAATACTCCCGGAGGTTCAGTTAATGCAGGTCTGGGAATTTATGATACAATGCAGTATATATCAGCCGACATCGCAACAATTTGTACCGGAATGGCAGCCTCGATGGGTGCCGTACTGCTTACTGCAGGCACAAAAGGAAAAAGGTCGGCCTTAAAACATTCAAGGATAATGATCCATCAGCCCATGGGTGGAGTAGAAGGTCCGGCATCAGACATTGAGATCCAGGCTCGTGAAATACTGAAACTAAAAAAAGAACTTTATGAGATAATTGCTTCCCACTCCGGCAATCCCGTTGACAAGGTTGAAAAAGATTCTGACAGGGATCACTGGATGACATCACAGGAAGCCAAAGATTACGGAATGATTGACGAGATCCTTCAGAAAATCCAAACTTAGATCAGCATGGATAAATGTTCATTTTGCGGCAGAATCAAGAAAGAGACAAACTTACTCGTTGCCGGCCTGGAAGGTCACATCTGTGACCACTGTATTGAACAGGCCTATAGTATAATGAACGAAGAGCTTGGTTCCAGGAAGAGCATCTCTTTCGATACAATAAATCTTCTTAAACCGTCGGAAATCAAAAGCTTTCTCGACCAGTATGTTATCGGTCAGGAGATGGCAAAAAAAATTATCTCCGTTGCCGTTTACAACCATTATAAAAGGCTTATGCAAAAACCCGATGCCGAGGATATCGATATTGAGAAATCCAATATCATCCTAGTCGGTGAGACAGGTACGGGGAAAACTCTGCTTGCCAGAACAGTTGCAAAGATGCTTCACGTTCCGTTTACAATAGTGGATGCCACTGTACTGACCGAGGCAGGATACGTTGGTGAGGATATTGAAAGTCTTCTTACCAGGCTGCTGCAAAACGCCGACTATGATGTCAGGGCTGCAGAGAAAGGGATAGTATTTATTGATGAGATCGATAAAATATCCCGCAAAGGAGATAATCCTTCAATAACCAGGGATGTCTCAGGGGAAGGTGTCCAACAGGGTCTCCTGAAATTGCTCGAAGGATCCATAGTGAATGTACCACCACAGGGAGGAAGAAAGCATCCCGAACAAAAAATGATACCTGTCGATACTAAAAATATACTGTTTATTTGTGGCGGTGCCTTTGACGGTATTGAAAAGAAAATAGCTCAAAGGCTGAATACTCAGGTTGTCGGATATGGTGCTTCAAAAGCCAGGGAGAGAGTGGATAAGGATAACCTCCTTCAATATATTGCACCACAGGATCTGAGAGCATATGGGCTGATACCTGAGATTGTCGGAAGACTGCCTGTGCTGAGTCATCTCAATCCCCTCGATAGAAATGCACTGAGAGCAATACTGACTGAACCAAAAAATGCTCTGGTAAACCAATATGTCAAATTATTCAAAATGGACAATATTGAACTCACTTTTACTGACAGTGTCCTGGATTTTATTGTTAATAAAGCAATTGAGTATAAGCTTGGAGCCAGAGGATTAAGAGCAATATGCGAGGCAATAATGCTCGATGCCATGTTTGAAATGCCATCAGTTGATACAAATGAGCTTGTTATTACAGAGGAATATGCAAGTCATAAACTTGCCAGGATCGACATGAAAATCCTTAAGGCATCATAAAACGGTGTCTGTGCCTCAACTGTATCTCCCTGCTCTCGCTTCCTCTTGAAACCGTTGCGTTACTATCACATTCACCGGTACCATAATCAAGTTCAAAAGGTTCCGCTCCTTCCCTTTCAATCTTGACCACTCCGCTCACTATGAATCTGCATACACGCTTCCAGTGCAATGCCGTCATTATTGTATTAGTGTAGGTGAATCCATTAATATTCACTCCATTAGCATTCCCGGTTATGAGACACTCATCATCCCATATATTTCTTGTCATATAACCGGCAGTCCATTCACGCACGTGCTGAAATGATCTTTCAATCACTTTTCCATCCGGAAGAGTTAATTTACCATTGCTCAGATTAACAGAAAAGACTACATTCTGATTGGTGTTATTGCCCATGTTTTCAAATTCTTTTACTCCTTCAACCTTGATACCGTTAAAAAAGTAATCTTCGAAAGTGACGCACCTTTGAGAGCCTTTTTCCCGGCGGAAGCCAGTTACCTCGATAATGATCTTACCCGAGCGTTTCTGTTCAAAAAAACCTGTACATCCGGTTCCGTAATCAATAGTCATAACCTTTGGCCAAATACCTTCTGCCGGATGAGAGACTGTAATGGACGGACATGAATCACCAGGAACTGTAATTGACTTTGTATTGCCTCCCTTAAGCATATCATCAAGGATAATACATGCATTATCTACAGTATTAAAAATATCTTCAAAAACAGCTTCAGCAACTGCATCATCATCTGCCAGATCAATACTGGTCTGTTCAAGTGTGGCAACTTTGGTACACGATGAAAATGAAAGAACTGCAAAAGTTGCAATCATTATAAAAATCTTTGTTTTCATAAATAATATTTTATATTAGTAATTCCGATTAACAACCTTTTAGATATTAATCAATATAAAAGGTTTAACCAGCAATTAAAAATCTTATAATTATGAATAATCCCGGTTGTATAACCATTTCCGGCAATCTGTCAACAAATGGGCTGATGAAAATGTGCTGTCAGAAAGTACTCTGTCTCCTTTTTCTTTCGTAAACAACATATGAATACGAAAGTTCTCCGTCAACTTCTGTTTTAAAATCCTCTTTTTCAACTATTCTCCATATTCTTTGATCTATTACAGGGAAAAAAACATCTGCAGGTACTTTCTTATGTATATGGGTAATATATAGTCTGTCGGCGATTGGAAAAAACTGACGATAAACACTTCCACCCCCGATTATGAATATCTCTTCATCTTTTTCACATTTTTCAAGAGCATCTTCTATGGAATAAGCAGTTATGGAACAATCAATACATTCACCAGGCACATCTGTAAGTACAATATTCTTGCGCCCCTGGAGCGGTTTTTTGGGTAATGATTCCCATGTTTTCTTACCCATGATAACCGTTTTTCCTAATGTCAGCTTCCTGAATCTTTTAAGATCGTCCGGGATATGCCATAATAATTCATTATCCTTTCCAATACCCCAATTTTCAGAAACAGAAACAATAATAGAGATCATAAATCAAAATATTACACGGAGATTTCTCCTTTAATATGAGGATGGGCAATATAATCCGACAAGGTAAAATCTTCAAACCTGAATCTCAGGATGTCATTTACTGAAGGATTTATGTTCATTTTCGGCAACTTATATGGTGTGCGTGTCAGTTGCAGTTTAACCTGATCAATGTGGTTAAGATAGATATGTGCATCTCCCAACGTATGAATAAACTCTCCTGGTTTAAGACCTGTAACCTGGGCAACCATAAGGGTAAGCAAAGCATAAGATGCAATATTAAAAGGCACACCCAGAAAGATATCACAGCTACGCTGGTAGAGCTGGCAGGATAGTTTTCCGGCAGCAACATAAAACTGGAACATAATATGACAAGGTGGGAGCGCCATTTTTTCTATTTCTCCGACGTTCCAGGCACTGATAATATGCCTGCGGGAATCAGGTGATTCCTTTATTGAATTTATAACATTAACCAGCTGGTCAATTTTTCTGCCATCTGCTGCAGGCCAAGAGCGCCACTGGTAACCGTAAACAGGTCCCAGGTTGCCATCTTTATCAGCCCACTCATTCCATATTTTTACTCCGTTATCATTCAGATATTTAATACTTGTATTCCCCGAGATAAACCATAGCAATTCATAAATAATGGATTTTAGGTGAAGTTTTTTAGTTGTGAGCAGCGGAAATCCTTCTTCAAGGTTAAATCGCATCTGATATCCGAATACACTGATAGTACCGGTGCTGGTTCTGTCTTTTTTCTCAGTCCCGGTCCTCATAACATGATCCAAAAGTTCCAGATACTGCTTCATACCTTATAGAAATATATAACGTGATATTATTCAGCAGATATTCTTGCTGCCCATCCACCTCCGGGAGCCAGGCTGATTTGTATTTTATCTCCTGACTTTACTTTCATTTTTAAATGTTTATAGTCCTCAGCATGCCTGTCGGCATTAATCCCATCCTGGAAAATTTCCATAACATACTCACCGGCAGGAAGAAAGGAGAGGTCGAGTTCAATTTGGCGACTGGTCCAGTCAGTCAGTGCCCCTACAAACCAGTTATCACCTGAACGTCGCGCAAGCAGAAGATAATCACTTATTTTTGCGTCAAGCACTTTCAGATCATCCCATACTACCGGAATCCTCACAATAAAATCTGTACACTCCTGCTCTTTCATATAGTTCGAAGGACTGTCAGAAAGCATCTGGAGCGGACTCTCATATACAATATATAAAGCCATCTGGTGTACACGAGTTCCCTGGCTGGATGGTCTGGTAAAATGGGGACTGAAGTTTACCCTGTCCATATTTACCATTGCACCCGGTGTGTAATCCATCGGACCTGCCACCATCCTGGTAAAAGGAATTGTCACATCATGCTCCGGACTTATATCCCTGCTCCATTTACTGTTTTCCATGCCCCTTACTCCTTCTCTAGTGAGAGCATTAGGATAAGTGCGCCGGAGTCCGTCAGGTTTATAGGAACCATGAAAATCAATAAGAAGATGATGGTCTGCTGTTTTCCTGGCTGCTTCATAATAAAAATTAACAACTTTCTGGTCATCTCTCTGCATAAAATCAACCTTAACGCCCCTGACTCCCCATTTCTCATAGAGTGCTACTGCTTCATCGATCCTGTCCCAGAAAGTTTTCCAGACAACCCATAAAATAACACCTGCATTTTTACTTTCAGCGTATCTGCAGAGTTCCGGGACATCAATTGCGGGTATTGATTCAAGCACCGTACCTGATTTATACCACCCCTCATCGAGGATAATATATTCGATTCCGTTGCGCGAGGCAAAATCAATATAGTATTTATAAGTGTCGTTGTTAATTCCTGACCTGAAGTCAACTCCGTATATATTATTCGCATTCCACCAGTCCCATGCTACCTGCCCCGGTTTTATCCAGTCTGTATTTTCAATCCTGTTCGGTTCAGCAAGTTTAAACACCAGGTCACTTTCAATAAGTTTACCATCATCAGCAGTAATCACAAAAGTCCTCCATGGAAAAAAACGCGTGCCTTTAGTCTTTGCAATGTAATCTTCAGTGCTGGTAACCAGTAGATTCCTGTCACCCCTGAGTCGTTCATCTTTAGGATACTGAGGCCAGGTACCTGATAATTTGCCTGTTCCGGCTCCTTTAAGCCACATCCCCGGATAATCTTCAATACCTGACTCTGTAACAAGAACATTGATCCCATCCACCTGGAACAATGCAGGAAGGCTTGCAAGGTGTTTTTCACTGATGGTATCGAGGGAAGAATAAATAAATATTCTTTCATTGTGCGACATAAAGCTCTCTTCCATCGGATACCATGCAACAGATCCGGCAGGGAATTCTAATCCTGATATTTCATTTAATATGGTGATCTCGTTCTTCATCGAGGTCTCAAACCTGTAAGCCACACCATCGTTGTAAGCTCTAAACTGTAGTGAAAAACCTGATCTGAAAGATATTACAAGCATGTTACAGTTATCAGTTATCTCTGCTCTTTTATGAGACACAACAGGTTTAATAATCTCATTTATCCGGCCTGCCGTTACCTTTCTGACTCTTTCATTCTCACCCAGAACCTTTCCATCCGAAAGTACCATTCCGACTTTGACAGAACTGATTATTACTTTTCCTTCATATGAAGCAGACCAATTTATGTTACTACCTGCATTTACCGTCATGGTTAATTTCCCGTCGGGAGAAGTAACCTTATATTCTTTCGTTAAAGAAAGCTCCATGGAAATAACAATCGCAGCAAAGAATAACAATGCCTTTTTCATGTGTTTAAATTTTAATTTTTAATTGCCACATACCTGCATGACGTCAGACAGGAAACTCGCGATTAATTTAAACATGCTTATTTGTGAACCTGGCTTGTAAGCTATACGAAGTTAATTTAAGCATGTTAAATTCATGCTCATTTCATAACTGAATATTTTTTATTTATGATAAAAATGATTCCTGCAGAGGAGGCACTAGCTTTTTCTCTTCTTCCTTTTTCCAATCTCATCCCTTATGGCACCAGCGCGTTCGTAATCTTCAGTTTTTACAGCCTCATCAATCATTTTATACAGCTCCTCATCGGAATAATTTTCGAAGTGGGAATTACCGGGTTCAATCACTTTTTCACCATTGTCTTCCTGACTTTTGGCACCCTCAGCAGCACTGATGGTTATACCGGCTTTGTCGAGAATTTCTTCGGCTATATATATAGGGCATCCGAACCTCAGTGCTATAGCAACTGCGTCAGATGTCCTGCTATCGATCAAATACTCCTTCTCACCATTGGTGCAAACAAGCCTGCTGAAGAAAACCCCCTCTTCAAGTTTATATATCATCACCTCAATTATTGAAATATTAAACTCATCAGCAAAGCTCTTGAACAGATCATGAGTCAGAGGCCGCGGGGGATCCAGGTTTTCCAGCTTTATAACAATAGCCTGTGCTTCAAAAGCACCGATTATTATCGGGACACGCCTTTCGCCGTTTTCCTCGATTAAAATCAATGCATAAGCTCCCGACTGAGTCTGGCTATATGATATACCCAATACCTTTAGCTTAACTCTGTTCATAATAATTATTTATGCAACTGATAAATATATTCATCCAGTTGTATCTGACAAATGTAAAGATAATAGGTTTAAGACAATTGTCAAAGGGATTCTTTTTTTCAACACCGGAAATAAGAAAGATCCTTAAATATCAGCATGAGCTCTGATTATCCGGCACTCTGCACGACATATAAAAGGTTTGTACTTCAGATAAAAAATTAAGAGGACAGGTTTGTAAATAATCTAATTTATATATCTTTGCAGTCCTAAATTTGAATAAATCCGCCCGGGCAACCAGAAGTTATATATTATATACGCCTGTCGGAGTAACATAAACAAAGAATAAAATGTACGCAATAGTAGAAATTGCTGGTCAGCAGTTTAAGGTTGAAGAAGGTAAGAAGATATTTGTACATAGGCTTGAGCTTGGAGGTGGTGAAAAGATTGTATTTGATAAGGTCCTCTTAATCGAAGATAATGGTAGGGTAATTATCGGCGAACCAGTTATCAAGGATGCTGTTGTTGAAGGCAAGGTTCTTGAGCACGTGAGAGGTGATAAAATTATTGTATTCAAGAAAAAGAGGAGAAAGGGATACAGAGTAAAGAATGGTCATCGTCAGAATTTTACATATGTTGAAATTGTCAATATAAGCGAAAAAGGATCTATTAAAAAAGCTACTCCAAAAAAGGAAGAAAAAGTTGTTACGGAAACGAAAGCTTCAGAAGAAGCTGTAAAAGACCAAAAACCGACTGAGAAAAAAACAGCTGCCAGAAAACCTTCAGTAAAAAAAGCAGAAAAAGAAAAGGCTCCGGCCAAAAAAACTACAGTCAGGAAACCAGCAGAAAAGAAACCGGTTCAGAAAAAAACTACAGCAAAGAAACCCTCTAAAGGTAAAGCATAATCGTATTTCAGTAAAGAATATTAAAAAGATATAACAATGGCACACAAGAAAGGAGCAGGAAGTTCACGTAATGGCCGCGATTCTGAAAGCAAACGGCTGGGAGTGAAGCTCTTTGGCGGTCATGTTGTCAAAGCTGGCAACATACTTGTTCGCCAGAGAGGGACAAAACATTATCCGGGTCTCAATGTAGGCATCGGTAAAGATCATACCCTTTATGCTCTCGCTGACGGAGAAGTCGAGTTCAGAAAAAGAAAGGATAACAAAACTTACGTTTCCGTTAAACCGTCAGCATAATAGATGCATAATTAATGATATAATGGATTACTTAATTCTTTTCGGTAACTGAAAAGTATATAAGGAGTTTTTAATAATTTTGAAGCAGGCATTTTGAGACCTGCTTTTTTATTAAACCATACCCGGCTATGCTTACAATTAATTTCATCCGCGAAAAGAAAGATTTTATCATTGACAGGCTTAAAGTAAAAAATTTTGATGCAAAAGATATTGTGAACAGAATTCTGCTGCTCGATTCGTCACGGCGTGAGTTACAATCCAGATCCGATTCTTTACAGGGTGAGATGAACAGGATTTCCCGGGAGATAGGCACTATGATGAAGGCGGGAAATAAAGATGAAGCTGAGAGAGCAAGGGAAAAGACATACTCTCTTAAGGAAGAGATCCGGTCACTTACCGATCAGCTCATACCTGTCGAGGATGAACTGAAAAATGAGATTATCCGGTTACCTAACCTTCCGCACGAATCAGTTAGCCCGGGGCAGGGAGCTGAAAATAACGTTAAAATCAGGGAAGGAGGTGAAATAAAGGAAGTACGGGAGACTGCTCTTCCGCACTGGGACCTTGTAAAAAAATATGATATTATCGACTTTGAACTTGGAATTAAGCTTACTGGTGCAGGATTTCCTGTATATAAGGGAAAAGGTGCAAAGCTCGAAAGAGCACTCATAAGTTTCTTCCTTGATAAGGGTGTAAAAGCAGGGTACACAGAGGTTCTGCCTCCTGTAATGGTTAACGAGGACTCAGGCTTTGGAACGGGACAATTACCTGATAAAGAAGGACAAATGTACCTTGTCGGCATTGATAACCTTTACCTTATTCCAACAGCCGAGGTACCTGTAACCAATATTTACAGGGATGTGATTCTGAATGCTGATATGTTACCTGTTAAAAATATAGCATATACACCCTGCTTCAGAAGGGAAGCAGGATCGTGGGGTGCTCATGTGAGAGGCCTTAACCGGCTGCATCAGTTCGATAAAGTAGAAATTGTTCAGATTGCTCATCCCGACCACTCATACGAATCACTGGAAGAAATGGTTAACCATGTTGAGAATCTGATTGCAGGGCTCGGGCTCCCCTATCGTATTTTGAGGCTTTGTGGTGGAGACATATCATTCACCTCAGCGCTTACTTACGATTTCGAAGTCTGGTCAGCTGCACAGAAAAGATGGCTTGAAGTAAGCTCCGTTTCAAACTTCGAGTCATTTCAGGCCAACCGTTTGAAGTGCAGGTTCAGGGAGAAAGGTGATAAGCAGACTCATCTGGTCCATACGCTGAACGGTAGTGCCCTTGCCCTGCCAAGAATAGTAGCAGCACTGGTAGAAAATAACCAGACTGACTCCGGTATATTGGTCCCGGATGTACTGGTGCCATATACAGGATTTAATATTATAAATTAAGTCGCTCATATCCTAATAGTTACACCTCCTCTAAACAAGAATGGAAAAGACCAGACAATCATATATCTATGCCGCTCTGGCAATATTTTTCTGGTCCACAATCCCGACAGCCTTTAAATTAAGTCTTGGAGAGATGGCAATATTGCCTGTCCTCACAGTGGCATCCTTAACCTCAACCCTGGTTCTTCTGTTAATCATCCTGATCGGGAAAAAAGCAGGAATTATCATTCGTGGTACCTGGAAAAATTTACTTAATTCAGCTATCCTCGGATTCATCAATCCGTTTTTCTATTATATCATCCTGCTCAAAGCTTATCAGTTGTTACCTGCACAGGTTGCACAGCCTTTGAATATGATATGGCCAATTATTCTTGTTTTCCTTTCCATACCGATCCTCGGACAGAAAATTGGAATTAAAAGTTTTATCGCCCTATTTGTCAGCTTTACAGGGGTATATGTTATTTCATCGCAGGGAAAGCTCTTTCATCCGGGACAATCGGACCTGACAGGAGTTATTCTTGCTACCGGCAGTTCTGTTTTCTGGGCTCTCTATTTTATTTTAAATGTTAAAGATAAAAGAGATGAAGCTGTGAAGCTTTTTCTAAACTTCTTATTTGGTTCATTCTATCTGATATGTGCCCTTGTTATTACTGGCAGGTGGCCTGAATCTGCAGGATTAGAATGGATAGCCACATCTGTTTATATTGGTATTTTTGAAATGGGAATAACATTCTTCTTCTGGTTAAAAGCCCTTCAAATGGCCCCTTCAACCGATAAGGTCAGCAACCTTGTATATCTCGCCCCTTTCCTTTCACTGATATTTGTACACTTTATTCTTCACGAACCCGTTTATTATACAACTCCGGCAGGATTATTGCTGATAATTTCAGGAATATTAATTCAAACCCTGAAATTAAAAAAGCTATAAATATTATCTTTGACAACCAGAATTTAGTTTTTTAGCAATCATGAAAAAATTATTATATCCGATATTATTCCTTATTGTATTCACCTCCTGCAGAAAAGAAGATCCGATACCTGATACAGGAATAACTCCTGAACAGGCGAAGGATAGTCTGTACTACCTTATGTATACATGGTACTACTGGTATAACGTAATGCCTGTTGTTAATCCGGCTGATTATAATAATCCTTATTCATTAATAGATGCCATGAGATACAAACCTCTTGACCGTTGGAGCTTTGTTGCTGACTATGATGAATTTAATGCACAGATGCTTGGAACGTTTGTTGGTCACGGTATCAGGATCGGTATCGATGATTCAGAAAAAGCACGAATAGCCATGATTTTTTCAAAATCGCCATTGTATGCGGACAGTGTACGCAGAGGATGGATAATTAAGAGCATTAACGGTGTGGATATCGCACCTTTAATTATCTCAGGCGATGCTCAAGCTTATAATAATGTACTAGGGCCTGCTAATGCTGGTATTACCAATACTTTTATATTTCAGAAACCCGACGGAACTGAGGTTACTGTCTCCTCTACCAAATCCACTTTCACCGTTAACTCTGTCCTTCATTATGATACTCTTAATCTGTCATCCGGAGTTGCCGGACATCTGGTCTTTGAATCTTTCATACAACCATCCTCAGATGAATTAATAACAGCTTTTACATTTTTTAAAGCCAATAATGTACAGGACCTTATTCTTGACCTGAGATATAATTCCGGGGGTTATCTGTATATAGCCCAAACACTTGCAAGCTATATTGCAGGCGACGCACCAGGATCTGTCAATGATACCTTTGCCAAATTACAGTACAACGATAAAAGGCAGGATGTAAATAAAACTTATCCATTTACAGTTACATCCTACCCTCTTAATCTTCCCAGGCTTGTTGTCATAACAACACGGTTAACAGCCTCAGCAAGCGAAGCTGTTATGAACGGACTAAAACCCTATATGGAGTTAATCAGTTTCGGAGATACCACTAACGGCAAACCTGCCGGGATGAATGGCTGGGATGTGGGAAAGAAATACTGGTTCTGGCCGGTAACATTTAAGATAGTGAATAAGAACAACGAAGGAGATTATTTTGATGGATTAAGTCCTGCAAAGGTAGTGACAGATGATATAACTCATGATTTTCCCGACAGGAGTGAACTCTGTCTGAAAGAAGCCATATATTATCTCGAGAACGGTACTGTATCAGGGAAAGGAATCACCGACTTCAAACGTTACCCGCAGGTTTCTGAAAAACCTGAATGGATGAATAATGTATTTGCGATCGAAAAACGCTGAATTAACCTCCTGTTTAAAGCAGTTGAACAAGAAATCGAAAGAAAAGATAATCCTGGGTATTGACCCGGGGACCACCATTACCGGATATGGTGTTCTCAAAATTGTTGGTCCGGTTCCCAGACTTATAACTATCGGAGCAATCGATCTGTCAAAGTATGACGATCACTATCTTAAATTAAAGCATATTTTCGACCGTACAGCAGGCATAATCGATGAATATCATCCTGACGAACTGGCTATTGAAGCTCCCTTTTACGGGAAGAATGTGCAGTCAATGCTTAAACTGGGCAGGGCACAGGGTGCAGCAATTGCTGCAGCTCTGAGCCGGTCAGTTCCGATATTCGAGTATGCTCCGAGGAAGATAAAAATGTCAATAACAGGTCGTGGGGCAGCTTCAAAAGAACAGGTGGCAGCAATGCTCATGCATATACTCAAGTTCAGAAAATCGGAAATAAAACTTGATGCTACCGACGGACTGGCAGCTGCCTTATGCCATTTCTACCAGACCAGTAATCTGCAAACTGAAAAACCTTACACCAGCTGGAAAGACTTCATGAAGAAGAATCCGAAGAGAGTGAAATAATCTGAGGACTTTTATACTGCGGAATACGCCATGGCAATTACACTAACTTTTACACCTTCTATTTTGAGAAGCTCACTGGCACATGATTCTATTGTCGAACCTGTTGTAATTACATCATCCACAAGAAGAACATGTTTCCCCTTCAACCTTTCCGTATCACAAACAGTAAAAGTGCCTTCAACGTTAGCCCATCTCTCATATCTCGATCTCCTTGTCTGAGTTCCGGTACTCGTTATCCTGGCCAGTGAAATGTTGTCAACAGGTAATCCGGCTACCTCAGCAATCCCTGCGGAAATACAATCACTCTGGTTAAATCCTCTGCTGCGCTGTTTATAAGGATGCAACGGTACCGGAATTATTATTTCCATCCCCTGCATAAAACCGGAATCCCTTAGCGATAAAGCGTATATCCTGCCAAGTTCAAAACCTATTTCCTTGATTCCTCCGTATTTAAGATTATGAATAAGCCTCCTGATGCGGCTTCCCCTGTTATAAAACGAAAAAGCCGCTGCTTTCTCAATATAACATCTTCCCCAGAATAACCGGGCAACCGGATTATCGCTGGTGAGATGATAGTTTGTACGGGGTATGACAACATAACATTGGGTACATATCAGTTTTTCATTTCTCAGCAGATGATTGCCACAGGCATAACAGATCCGCGGAAAAAGGAGACTGATAAAATCATCCCACAAATCATGGAAGTAACTCATGCAGCGAAGCACAATTATTTCCTGCAAATATATTAAATAGTAACAAATCGGAGTGAAATATGGGAAATTAAATATCCCGGCAATTTCTAAAGACGGACCCTTTCACTTATCTTTTTTGCAATAGCTTTAAATTCGTCAGGGGTAAATTTAAGCTTTGTCCTTTTGAAGTTAATATCATCCATAGTATCCAAAGGAACAAGGTGCAGATGAACATGAGGTACTTCAAGACCAACTATTGCCAGACCTATACGGTTGCAGGGAATAACGCTTTTTATTGCGGCGGCAACTTTCTTCGAAAACACCATGAGACCCGCTAACTGGTCATCATCCATGTCAAAAACATAATCTGTCTCCTGCCGTGGAACCACAAGTGTGTGACCAGCCCTTAAAGGATTAATATCGAGAAAGGCAAAATACCTGTCGTCCTCAGCTATTTTATAACATGGTATCTCCCCGTTGATGATTTTTGTAAAAATGGTTGCCATAAATTTCAATTAATTACATCGAAATGGAAATGATCTCGAAAGGAATTGTTCCTGAGGGAACCTTAATATCTACGGTCTCCCCTACCTTTTTCCCTATTAAACCCATTGCTATAGGAGAACTGACAGCTATCTTTCCCTGTTTGAAATTGGCCTCACTTTCGGGTACGAGCTGATATTCCATAACACTGTTATTGTTCTTGTTCCTTATCTTAACCTTATTAAGAATCCTGACTGTGGAGGTATCAATTTTAGTCTCATCAATTATTCTCGACCGGGTTAAAATATCCTCCAGCCTTGCAATCTTCATCTCAAGCATCCCCTGTGCCTCTTTTGCAGCTGCATACTCAGCATTTTCCGTAAGATCTCCCTTTTCGCAGGCATCTGCTAATTGCCTCGATATTACTGGTCTTTCAACCATCCTGAGATGGGTGAGCTCTTCCTGTATCTTTTTAAGGCCTCCTTCTGTTATATAAATAACATCTGACATTTCCTACTCCTTCTAACAATTAAAAAATAAGAAGAATTCCGGGGTTTCCGGAACTCTTCATTTAACAAATATAATAAATCTTTTAAATAATTACAAAAAAAATTGATGAAAACGTGTACTATACAGGTATTTATCCTGTAATTCTAAAATTTTCTGTATTTTCTTGCTGCCTTTTTTGTGCTAGCCCGGCTGTTTTTTCTTCTTTCCTTCGCCCGTAAATCAGAATCTTTAAGGTTTTGAATCATCCTTGCCCGTACTTCAGGAGACTGGATTTCAAGAGCCCTCTTTTTGGATTGTCTGATAAATTTTTCATATTCCCTTTTAAGTTTCTTCTCATCAGCTTTCTGCTTCTTTTTGGCTTTAATCACTACACGTGGTTCTTTAATCTTTACCGTCCTTTTATTAAGCGATTTCCCGAATAATCGACGTTCGGGATTTCTTGAGTTATTCTTTTTAAAACTCTGTGCTTCGCAAACAGTTAAAGCAAATGAGAAAACAATCAATAGAATAAAGAACTTTCTGACTGATAAATTATTCATAAACTAATAATTACAATAAATATCTTCTTATGGCGTTTAAATTCACGTTGTTAATGTTATTTTTGCATCCAGGTCCGGTATCAATGTACAAGGTTTTAAAAATAAGATTTTTTTTAATTACAACCATAATTGTATTTTCATTCTCTTCCTGCAGAAAGAATTCCTATGATGTAATTCCGGACGTTTATGTTGACTTCACTATCGATCTTTATGATCCGCAGTTTGTTAACCTGACTGCTATAGGTGGTTCCGATACAATTGATGCCAGTACCAATAATTTAGGGTATCGTGCTGCCGGATTTGATGGAAATGGCATAATTCTTTTCAGCGGGCCTGATGCTTATTATGCTTACGACCGCACATGTCCTCATGATTATGCGGTTAACGGGCTGAGCATTAAGGTTAAAGTTGACTTTACACAGGCCGTATGTCCGAAATGTGGAACAATCTATGAACTTCTGGTGTCCGGCACACCATCTTCAGGAATAGGGAGATATCCCCTGAAGAATTATAAAACCTCTTTTGACGGCAGGCTTATCAGGGTCTGGAATAAGTAAATCCTAGTACCTGTAATGGTCCGGTTTGAAGGGGCCCTCCTTTGGAACACCTATATATTTTGCCTGTTCCGTCGTAAGTGTGGTAAGCTGTACTCCAAGTTTTTCCAGATGAAGTCTTGCGACCTCCTCATCGAGCTGTTTTGGAAGCCTGTAGACACCAATTTCATAATTGTTTGTCCAGAGGTCGATCTGAGCAAGTACCTGGTTACTGAATGAATTACTCATTACAAATGAAGGGTGCCCGGCTGCACACCCCAGATTAACAAGTCTTCCTTCAGCAAGAAGGAAGATAGCGTGTCCGTCGGGAAAAATATATGTATCAACCTGAGGTTTGATATTTATCTTCTCTATACCCTCGAGTGCGTTCAGTTTGTCGACCTGAATCTCATTGTCGAAATGGCCGATATTACACACAATCGACTGGTCTTTCATCTTTATCATATGATCGATAGTGATAACATCCCTGTTACCTGTAGCTGTCACAAAGATATTTCCTTCATCAAGAGCATATTCGGCAGGCTTGACTTCAAAACCCTCCATTGCAGCCTGCAGTGCACAGATAGGATCAATCTCGGTAACTATCACTCTGGCTCCGTATGCTCTCATTGATTTCGCACATCCTTTGCCCACATCGCCATATCCGCATACAACAACCACCTTGCCTGCAATCATCACATTGGTTGCCCTCTTGAGACCATCGGCAAGCGATTCACGACATCCGTAAAGGTTATCAAATTTTGATTTCGTTACAGAATCATTAACGTTTATTGCAGGAACAAGTAATTCACCTTTCTCCAGCATCTGATATAACCTGTTAACTCCTGTAGTGGTCTCTTCCGATATACCCTTCATCTCACTGACAGCACGATGCCATTTACCAGGATCTTTAGTAAGGAGATCTTTCAGAGTTGAAAGAATGGCTGCTTCTTCTCTGTTTGCAGGCTTCTTATCAAGTATTCCGGGATCATTCTCAGCTTTGTATCCAAGATGCAACAGCAATGAAGCATCACCCCCGTCATCAACAATAAGGTTAGGACCTTTACCACCGGGATACGAAAGAGCCTGTGCTGTACACCACCAGTATTCCTCAAGAGTTTCCCCTTTCCATGCGAATACCGGAATACCCATTTCAGCTATTGCTGCTGCCGCATGGTCCTGTGTTGAAAAAATATTACAGCTTGCCCATCGCATCTCTGCACCAAGTTCCTTAAGGGTCTCTATCAGAACAGCGGTTTGAACAGTCATGTGGAGCGAACCGGTTATCCTTGCTCCAAGCAAAGGTTTAGCGGAAGAATATTTCTTCCTTAGTGCCAGTACACCCGGCATCTCTTTTTCAGCAATTTCAATCTCTTTCCTGCCAAAACCGGCGAGAGAAATATCCTTTACTTTGTATTGCATTGTATCAACAACTAAATTCATCATTAATAAATAATATAAAAACGTTTATTCCGAACCCAAAGATAATAAAAAAACAAGAGTTAGGATTCAGGATAACAATCGCATGGCCTGTTGTCTGTCGAGCTCCATCTGATGCACAAGTTGTCCGATAGTCTCAAACCTGGCCTCATCCCTGAGTCTGTACCGGAAAGCCACAGTGATCTCCGCACCATATATCTCTTTCTCAAAATCGAAAACATGAACTTCGATGGTTCTTGACTTAATCCTTTTATTAACAGTCGGATTAAATCCAATACTCAGAACCCCCGGCAACCAATTACCATCAAGCTGAACCATAACAGCATAAACTCCGTTACAGGGAATCAGTTTATGCTCATCGACCGGTTTAACGTTGGCAGTAGGAAATCCGATCGATCGTCCCAGCCGGCGGCCTTCAACGATTATCCCTTTCAAAGAGTAATCATACCCGAGAGAATTGTTTGCCTCTTCAAGCCTGCCACCAAGTAACGCTTCACGGATAGCTGTTGAACTTATTATACCACTGACTGAGCTGATACCTTCAATATTTTCAACTTTTAAATCAAGCGACTCAGCACATTGCTTAATAGTATCATAATTCCCTTCCGCATGTCTGCCGAAGTGGTGGTCATACCCAATAATAAGATGGTTGGTACTGAGCTTCTCCACAAGCACGTTTTGAACAAAATCACAGGCACTGATATTACTGAATTCACTCGTGAATTCAATAATGACCAGATGGTTAATGTCTGTTTCACCAAGCAGTTTAATCTTTTCTTCAAGTGTCGTCAGGTAGGCAATTTCCTCATTCGCTTCTGTTAATACCAGTCTTGGATGAGGGGAGAGGGTTATGACGACAGAATCGCCTTTAGTTTCTTTTGCACGCGATACAACATAATCCATAAGAGCTCTGTGCCCCCTGTGTACACCGTCAAAGATGCCCAGAGTAACAACAGGCCTGACGAATTTCAGGTTTTCATACCCATAATAAATGACCATTTCTTTAAATTATGCCTTTAAAATTAGCAAAGCCCTTGAAAAATAATATACCATAACAGAACATCTTTTGTATCTAACTTAAGTTAAGATATAAATTTATTATTTTGCTATATTAAGTTGAAAAACAAGTTCAATTACTCAAAGCTTTCTTAATTACTTTCTCTGAATATACTACATTTATAAATTAATTTATATGAGTACTTGGAATCAATAACATAATTTTATTGATTTTCTTCGTTAGCCCCTGACCCTAAAGGGTGCGAAGAACCGACTCCGCTAAGCGGAGGAGCTCGGCGCAGCCAAAATCAATTACTCCCTTTAGGGTTGGGGCAAATAATTGATTTTCAAGCACTAGTTTATTTTTGTTATTGATTACCGATAGTCATATTAATTTATAATAAAACCAGATAACTATGCAAATTCCTGTTACCAGAAAGAAAAGCAGATTTTTTCCTGATCCCAGCAGGGTAATCGCCCGCTTCAATTATACTACCAATGAAAGAAGTAAGGATATTATCCAGAGTGTGTTGTCTATGTCCGATAGCGAGGTAAATATAGCATTAAGTCAGGTGCTCAGAGGTTATTCCAAACGTCATAGAAATATCTCAATGATATTTGAAACGCATTTAAATAAATTGGATAATCTATTCAAAGAGATGAAAATAAAACAAAACGAATTTAATCAATCGCAAAAAGCACTTATAGGTTCATATTTCACAAGGGAATATTCCATCGAATCGGCAGCTTTTTTTAATCCGTCCATCGTGGAAGATCCGGATCAGTCAGAATTAGGACCGGATGAGAAAAGATTGATTTTTAGCTTCAGGGCAACCGGTGAAGGGCATATTTCGTCTATTGTTTTTCGTTCAGGCATTATTGATAAAAACAGTAACCTGATTATTGAACCTGTAGGCAAAATGCTGGCAGAAGCAGAGCGAATAAAAAGGCATATTTACGATAAAAAATCATTTATAAGAAAGCTGGATGAAATGAGTGATTTCGACAATAAAATTTCCCCGATCTTTGTATTGGAAAAATTGGGTGATAGTTTTACATATGGCGAATTGAAAAGGGCAGTAGAAGAGATAGAAGATACACATCAAATTTCACCAAATAGAAAATTAATCATCAATCAAATGATGTGGCTGGCGAAATCTCACTACGAACTCGAATTTTCACTTGATTCGGCAATTTCTGAGAGAGTTATTTTTCCAATATCCGAAACTGAAAGAAATGGCATTGAAGATGCACGTTTTGTTAAATTCACAGATGATAACGGTGAAGTAACCTACTTTGCTACCTATACTGCCTATGACGGCATAACAATATTACCAAGGTTACTCGAGACTAAAAATTTCTATAATTTCAAAGGTTTGCCCATTCATGGTGAAATTGCGCGGAACAAAGGAATGGCATTGTTCCCCAGGAAAATCAAAGGGAAATATGCTATGCTGTGCAGAACAGATGGAGTGAATAATTATATAGCTTATTCAGATAATATAAATATCTGGCGCGAAGCTAAACTAATTCAGAAGCCAAAATTTCACTGGGATCTGGTACAGATTGGAAATTGCGGCTCCCCTATCGAGACGGAAGAAGGTTGGCTGGTAATTACACACGGAGTAGGACCCATGAGGGAATACGTATTAGGAGCATCATTATATGAACTTGATAATCCTGAAAAAGAAATTGGCAGGTTAAAGACACCTTTATTGGCTCCCAACGCTGAAGAAAGGGAAGGATATGTACCCAATGTTGTCTACTCTTGTGGTTCTATTATCCACAATAGTAATCTGATTGTTCCTTTTGGCATGTCAGACTATGCATCTGCTTACGCTTCTATTAATTTAGATGAACTCCTGAATGAACTTAAGAACTTAAAATAGCAGCAGCAGTTGATATGACTACTACTTTTTTGTTTCTAAAATCTTCTTATAAACCTCCAGATATCCTTCAATCATTTTTTGACGACTGAATTTTGAAGCAGCATACTCCCTGCAATATTCTCTGTTAATTGATCTAATATTATTTACCGCTACTACTGCATCGTCGGTAGTATTTATTAAATATCCGGTCTTCCCATCAAGGATTAATTCCGGCATGGAGCCTTTGTTAAATGCGATAACTGGTGTTCCACAAAGCATTGATTCTACGACGCTTAATCCGAAAGGTTCCTCAAAACTAATCGGATGTAAAAGTGCATAAGCCTCACCCAGTAGTTTATCCCTTTCCTTTGGTCCGGAATTACCAACATATACAATGTCATTATCATTAATGAATGGTTTAATCTTACCGTCAAAATATTCCTGATTCTGAATATAACCGGAAATAATTAATCTTCTTCCAGATTGCTTTGCTATCTGAATGGATTCAGAGGTTCCCTTTTCGGGATGAATTCTCCCGAAAAACAGCAGATAATCTTTTGGCTCGGAACGGAATGTAAATTCATCGGTATTAATTCCATTGTAAACTGTTGCAGCGTAATCAAGCTCAGGGCTACGATCAGAATTACTAATAGAAACGTAGGTGTTAGTACTATTATACTTTTTATAAACCGGAAGAATTTTTGGAGAAGAAAACCCATGAATAGTAGTTACCATAGGTGTTCTTATCAAATGCGAATAAGTTAATGGAAGAAAATCATAATTATTATGAATTAAATCGAATTTATCTGCCTGCTCCATCATGTTGCTAATATGAAGGCACTCACATACTTTGGGATCAAGCTCTGTGTGTTCTGAATAGGAATGTTCACACACAGATTCTAGTTTGCCTTTTGTTATGGAATCAGCAGTAGCAAATAGAGTAACATTTATTCCATTTTCAAGCAGGCCTTCGGTAATATTTGAAGCAACCTGTTCCCACGGTCCATACTTACGGGGAGGAGTTCGCCATGCAATAGGTGATAATACAGCTATTTTCATATTTAAGCATAGAAGGATTTAGACTTTCTTCTTTATTACTTATAACGGACAACTAAAATGCTTTTCTTGAGTTATTCAAACAATGATCAACAAGATCATCTATATTTGCTATGCCCACACACATCACTTTATCGGCGCCACCCCAATAGATTTTAATACTTCCATCTTCTTCGGGTACTGTTCCGCAGGTGAACACTACATTATGCACATAACCAGTTACTTCATAAGCTTCTTCCGGTTGTAAAATCCATTCATCGCCAACAGCAATTATTTGCGAAGGATCTTCAAGATTATGTAATGCAACACCCAGTCTGTAAACACATCCGTCCATGGTAGAGAATACACCGTGATAAATGTTTAACCAGCCACGTGCAGTTTTAATCGGAGGCGCTCCGGGACCTATTTTCATTTCATCCCAATGATACTTAACAGGCTTCATAATTAGTTTTGAATCACCCCAATACTTCAGGTCGGGAGAATAGGAAATCCAGATTGACCAGGGTGATATTTCAGAATGAGGACGGTCGAGCCGTGCGTATAAACCGTTAAACTTCTCAGGAAAGATTACAACATTACGAAAATCAGCTTCAGTGATAAGGGAAAACCGTTCAACGGATTTTAAATCCTTAGTTTTAGCAAGGCCAATACGTACGCCATACCGGGAATAGGCACTGTAAGTTATAAGATATTCACCATCAAGAAAAATAATCCTTGGGTCTTCAATACCGTACTCCTCATATTCTTTGAATATACCTTCAGTAGCAGGAACCATGAAAGGTTCTTTATCTACTTTAAAATTAAATCCGTCATTACTTTCTGCTTTGCCCAATATACTTCTTCCGTTAAGTTTATGAGACCGGAAAATCATTATATACCTATCTTCAAATTTTACAACACCTGCATTATGTACGGTAGCAACCGGATAAGGCACATCATCCTTTGTAAGGATTGGATTATTGTGATATCTTTTAATTAACATATTTTATAGATAATTTTCATTACACTACAGTTGAAGTTGTCCTAAATCTATTTTTCAAATTCTTCAAAGGCCTGCAGAACTGTTAAGTGAGAGATCAAATAGGCAAGTGAACTTTCGGCACCCTGGTTTCGATTTACCCCATATCTTTCAAAGCCATCGCAACAGCCTTTGGTTTCAAAATCGAACAAATTCATTCTAAGATCATTTTCGCCAAGGAACCACATGAAGCAAGTAAATAATTTATTAAGATAATCTTTATCTTTTGTCAGATGAAAAGCCTGATGATACATTAAGATCATAGCAAGGGTATCCACCGGCTGTTGGGCAAACATGGAACGTTCACTATCTTTTTTATACCATTTTTTATTGCCAATAGCTGAAAAATAACCATCCTTAAGTGTAGTTTCTGTTAAAAAGTTCATGCTGTTCAAAGCAGTATCAGTTATTTCATAATCTTTAAATATTTCTGCCGAATGTAAAAGAGCGAGTGGTAACATCCCATTATCATAAGCCAGCAATTGTTCAAACCATTTCCATTTAGGAGAGCTATTTTCTTCATAATGTTGGATTAACTTATAGGTAAGATTCCTTAATATTTCGGTTATTGAGTCATCAGATGGATTACTCTGGAGGTAATAACTGATACCTACCATTGTATTAGCAATACCTCTTATAGACTGAAGTTTCTCAAAATTTTGGGATGCATCAAAGAATATTAGTCTGCCGGTTTGGTAATAAGCATCGTTAGGTGCATTACCAATCAAGTAACCAAGTGCCCAGATGGTTCTTCCGAATGAATCTTCTGAACCAACCTCATCGAGAAAGTTCCTGTTGAAACTGAGCAAATTCCTGAATGTGCCGTCTTTTTTTTGCATATAATGAATATAACTCAAATATATGGGTGCTAATTCAAGGGCAAGAAGATCCTTTTTTTGCCTGTATGCCATTAGTGCCATAAGCAAGGCTCTTGCATTATCGTCCAGGCAGTATCCTTCTTTCAGATTTGGGATTCCAAATTTTGCATGTTGAATGATCCCCGTATCATCTGTTAATCGTTTAATATGAACCAGCGAAAATGGAGGTATGACAAGCGGATCAAGAATGGTTTCTTTTTTGGCAATAACTACAGGTTTATCGGTCAGAACTTTATTAACAACTGCAATATATTTTTCTCCGGTCCTGGGCCATGTTATTTTTCTGCCATAATTAAATGCTTTTTTTCGGAGCATTTTCAATACATCCGGTTTATCCAACAATTCAACTAAAATATTTGAAAGTTCATCTGAATCATTAAATTTAAAAAGCTTGCCCCTTCCATCCGCCAGTAATTCTGTTGCATGCCAGTAAGGTGTTGAAACAACAGCTGAACCCACCCCTATTGCATAGGAAAGTGTACCGCTGGTAATCTGAGCTTCATTCAGATAGGGTGTAACATAAATATCAGATGCGGATAAATATTTAAACAATTCTTTTTGATCAATAAACTCATTCAGGAAAAAAATATGTTCGCTCAGGTTAAGGCTTTTGACTAAACGTTTAAGATAAATTCGGTATTCTTCGCCGGAATACCGGAGAACATTAGGATGAGTTTTCCCCAAAACCATATATAAAACTTCAGGATACTTTTCAATAACTTTTGGTAATGCTTTGATTACCGTCTCAATCCCTTTATTTCGGCTTATAAAACCAAAGGTAATTAAGACCTTCTTATTTCCCAGGTTGAACTCCTTTTTCGATTGGTACTGGTTAAACTGAATATCAGGCACACCATGTTCAATATATACAATTTTCCTTTTATCTACCTTATAGATAGTTGTTAGAAACTTAATGGCTTTATGGCTCATTACTACTATCTTATTGGCCATTTTGCATATTTCAACCAATATAGCTTTTTCGTTGTAAGAGGGATTTTTTATAATTGTGTGAAGGGTGACAACCAGGGGAATCTCCAGTCGGTGAAGTAAAGGAAGAATATATACACCATTTTGTCCGCCAAATATACCAAATTCATGTTCCAGTATACAAAGGTCAGCGCCACTGAGATTTATGAATTTTACTGCCTCTAAATAATCTCTTTGATGCTCCTGTCTAATTGTTAGTTTTACTTCTTCAGGATAATCATAGGTTTGTTCAAGATCGTTCAGGGCAATGACGAATCCTTCAATTGAATCCTTAACTGTTTTTTTGTCCATTACCATAGATTTATATAGATTCATGGTAAAGGTACCAATACCGCATTCCCGGGGGGGATAAGTTCCAATATATGCGAGTTTCATAATTGACATATTTTGATTTGGAGTTACCAGGATATGAATATTGATATTTAAAGATAGTCAAAATCTTAATCTTATTGCCTGCTAACGGGCAAATAACTCTATAAACCAGATCACTCAAACCCGTTTTGCATTTCACTCCAGGAGGATATGGGCCGGATTATACCTGCCCATATAAAAATGCCATGCTTTGACAATCGATAATGAAATATTGTCAAACTTGAGAAAAACATTCTAAATTGATTAGATTTTGTACATTTATAGGAATATCTCCAAATTACTTTTTGATATGAATCCGGTAAAGTACTACATATCCGATCCATGGCTTCAACCTTTTATAGGTATAATTGAAGAACGTATAAACAAATGCTCGCTAAGGGAGAAACAGCTCATGGGAACAGGTACTCTGTGGGATTTCGCGATGGGTCATTATCATTATGGCCTTCACCGCAACAGTAATGGCTGGACATTCAGAGAGTGGGCTCCGAATGCAAAAAGTATCTGGCTCACCGGTGCTTTTACCGGCTGGAAAGAAAAACCTGAGTATATGCTGGAAAGGATTAATGATAATGGTGACTGGGAGATAAATCTTCCGCCTGACGCTCTGCTCCATGGTGATCTGTTCAAGCTCTCTGTCCACTGGCAAGGTGGAAAAGGAGAACGCATTCCTTCATATGCCAACCGGTTGGTACAGGATGACAGGACCAAAATCTTCTGTTCTCAGGTATGGGATCCCACCGATCCCTATAAATGGAAAATCAAAGAATTCAAAGTTCCTGATATTGCTCCGGTTATTTATGAAGCTCATGTGGGCATGGCAACGGAACAGGAAAAACTTGGGACTTATCGCGAATTTGCTGACAATATTTTACCTGTCATAGCCAGGGCCGGATACAATACCATTCAGTTGATGGCTATCCAGGAACATCCTTTTTACGGATCATTCGGATATCATGTTTCCAGTTTTTTTGCAGCCTCATCGAGGTTCGGGACACCTGAAGATCTCAAGGCACTGATCGATAAAGCTCACAGTTACGGAATAAGGGTGATTATGGATCTGGTCCATTCCCATTCTGTTAAAAATGTAAATGAAGGACTTGGGATGTTTGACGGTACTCCCGGGCAATATTTCCATACAGATCACAGACGAAACCATATAGCATGGGACTCGCTGTGTTTTGATTACGGAAAAGATAAAGTAATCCATTTTTTACTCTCGAATTGCAGATACTGGCTGGAAGAATATAAATTTGATGGTTTCAGGTTTGATGGTATAACCAGCATGATTTATTATGATCACGGGCTTGGAAAAAACTTCGTTTCTTACAATGACTACTTTGATGGTAACCAGGACGAGGATGCGCTTATTTATCTCTATCTCGCCAATAAGATGATACATACTTTCAGACCGGGAGCACTGACAATTGCCGAGGAGATGAGCGGTATGCCCGGTCTTGCCACAAACACTGCAACAAAAGGTTATGGTTTTGATTACAGACTTTCGATGGGAGTACCCGATTTCTGGATTAAGCTGGTAAAAGAGATTCCTGATGAGAACTGGGATATGAGTCATCTGATTCATGAACTCACACAGCACCGTCCCGAAGAAAAGATTATCTCATATTGCGAATCGCATGACCAGGCCCTTGTAGGAGATAAAACACTTATATTCAGAATGTTGGATTCCGAAATGTACACCGGTATGACCAAAGCGCATCATAGCTTTACAATGGACCGCGCTATTGCTTTACATAAAATGATCAGGCTATTAACTTTCAGCGCAGCCGGAGGTGGTTATCTGAATTTTATGGGAAATGAATTCGGCCATCCTGAATGGATCGATTTTCCCCGTGAAGGTAATAACTGGAGTTATAAATATGCCCGGCGACAGTGGCACCTGGTCGGGAATAAGGACCTTAAGTACTCTTACCTTGCAGAATTCGACAGGAAAATGGTAACACTCCAGAAAGAATTCAGGCTGCTTGACGATCTTTTTGTAACCAGGATATATGAGAATAATAATGATAAGGTTATAGCTTTTATGAGAGCAGGTTTATTATTCATCTTTAACTTCCATCCCTCGGCCTCTTTTACTGATTACGGCATCCCTGTGAGTGGTAAATTCCGTATTATTCTCGACACTGATGATGCTGATTTCGGTGGATATAACAGAATCGACAGAAATGTGACTTACATGTCAATACGTAAAGCAGAGAGGTACAATATAAGCCAGCCTCTCTATCTGTACCTGTATTTGCCTACAAGAACAGCTATTGTACTGAAAAGCGAGATTATAAGGAAGGCAACAGATCTTTAATCAATCCATCGCAGAAGATAAAAATCCTGTTTGTGAGGAAGATCTTTATGCTTGGGATAGATCCTGATCCCGTAAAAGAATGTGCCTGCTTTTTCCGGAACGAGATTAACCCTGTAGAAACATTTCCCGTTTTTACAACTGATTAATTTAAACTCCTGGCTGTCAACAAATTCATACTCGCCTTGCTGGTTCTGGTGTGTAATAATAAATTCTACTCCTACATGTTCTTTAGGGATTCCTTTTATATCGAGTGCTATCTCTGCTTTGTAATCCTGTCCTGATCTGTAAACATTCTCATCTGGCCGTTCAAAACTATAATTTATAACTTCAATATTATCCCATTCCTCTCTCATCCTTTGTTTCCAGTCTGCAAGAGCTTTAGCCTGACTGAAATCGCTTTCTGTCAGATATTTGTTCCTGTTCCAGAGTCTGGAATAGTATTTCTCATAATAATCATCGAGCATTCTTTTCATGGTAAATTCTGGAGCAATTTTCACCATCGTATTCTTAATAAGGCTTATCCATTCAACAGGAATACCCTGTTCATTAAATGAATAATACGCAGGTATTATTTCATATTCAAGCATGTTATAGACTGTCTCGGCATCTACATCATCCTGAAGATCCTGATTGGTGAATGTTCTTTTCTTGGGGATTGCCCAGCCTGCATATGCCCGATAACCTTCAATCCACCATCCGTCCAGAACACTGAAATGGATTGTCCCGTTCATAACACATTTTTCTCCGCTGGTGCCTGATGCTTCAAGAGGTCTTGTTGGCGTATTAAGCCAGATATCGACTCCGCGTACAAGATATTTTGCCATTTCAATATCGTAATTCTCGAGAAATATTACTTTGCCTGCAAATCTTGGCATCTGTGATACCTCTATAATCCTCCTTAGGAGGTCGTTGCCTCCACTATCGTGGGGATGAGCTTTTCCCGCATAAATAAACTGCACAGGTTTATCGGGATTATTTACCAGCTTTGCCAGCCTGTCAAGATCCCTGAAAAGGAGCGCAGACCTTTTATATGTTGCAAAACGACGGGCAAATCCAATGGTCAGAGCTTTTTCATTAAGATGACTGCTTATATTCAAAAGGGTACGAGGACTGACATGTTTTTCCATCATATCGGTTTGTAGCCTTTTTCTGATATGGCTGAAAAGACTTTTTTTCAGGCTGGTTTTTATCTCATAGACTCTTCTGTCATCGAGATTGTAGAGCTTTTCCCATATATTCCTGTCGGTCTGGTCAAAATTAATATCCCCGGTAATTTCCCTGAAAACCTCCCTCCATTCCGGTGCTACCCATGTTGGATAATGAACTCCGTTGGTCACATGGCCAATATAAAGTTCCTCCTTAAGATATCCGGGCCAGAGTTTGCTAAACATGCCCCGGCTTACTTCACCATGAAGCTTGCTGACACCATTTAACTCCTGTGACATCCGTGCAGCAAGAAAGCTCATATTGAACTTTTTATCAGTATTACCTTCACAGCGCCCAAGTGCTATTAGTTCATCCCATGTAATATTCAGGCGGCTGTGGTAATGTGAAATATATTTACGCAGGAGATCCTCGTCAAACGCATCATGTCCGGCAGGAACCGGCGTATGAGTAGTAAAAAGTGTGGAAGATCTGATTACTTCAAGGGCCTGGTTAAATGTAAGATGTTTGTCATTAATAAGGCTTCTGAGCCTTTCAAGACTTATAAAAGCTGAATGTCCCTCATTACTGTGATAGAGATCTGGTTTCAGTCCCAGCGTCGTAAGAGTCCTTATACCACCTATACCGAGCAACAGTTCCTGCTTCAACCTGTTTTCGTTATCACCTCCGTAAAGATGATGAGTAACTGACCGGTCCTCGGGCGGGTTATCCTCAAAATCAGTATCGAGCAGCAAGAGTCGGACCTTCCCAATCATTGCCTCCCAAACCCTTATCTTAACTGTCCTGCCGGGCCATACAATACTTACGTACAGGTGATTGCCGTCAGAACCTTTTACCGGATTAATAGGCAGATGGGAGAACTCCTCAGCTTCATATATTGGAATCTGTTCTCCTTTGGGCCCTATTTTTTGTCGGAAATAACCATACCTGTATAAAAGTCCTACAGCGGTCAGACTGAAATTTGAATCGCTCGCTTCTTTAAGATAATCGCCTGCCAGAACACCAAGCCCCCCCGAATATAATCTCATGCTGGGATGAATCCCGAACTCCATACTGAAATAGGCAATTGAAGGTTTTTCCTTATCAACAGGACGATCCATATATGCTCTGAAAGTGTTATAAACACTATCCAGATCCGTAACAAACTCATCATCATCTTCAAGCACAAGGAGTCTTTTATAATCAATTTTCTCGAGGAGCAGCTTCGGATTATGCCGGACCTCCTCCCAAAGCGACGGATCCATCCGTTTAAATAATATTTCAGCCTCCGAATTCCACGACCACCAGAGGTTACCGGCAAGCTCCTTAAGAGATGCCAGTTTTTCAGGAACATCACTCTGAACATATATATCCTTCCATACCGGCAGCTGATGGGGCTTTCGGATCTGCAAACCTGGAGCCTCAACAAATGTGATAAACTCCCTGGGTTCTTCTCGCCTTTCAATACTCTGGGTAAGGGCAATCTCGTACGCACTGAAATAATGCTTCACCAGACTATCCCACATTGCTATCCTTGAAATAGTATGAGCTTTTTCTCTTGCTTCTTTTATCTCATTATCAGTGAGCCCGTTAAACTTCCCGATAAAATTTTTAATTTCTTCTATTACCTTCTGTTCATTATTATCTGTTCTCTCTATTATTGCAATTCCGTTTCCTGGATCTTTAAAATATGTTTTTACCCATAGCCCGAATCCAGAAAGCGATGTAGTCACCGTTGGAATTGAAAACATAAGGCTCTCAAGAGGGGTATAGCCCCAGGGTTCATAATAAGAAGGAAAAACGGTCAGATCGAAACCGATCAGCAGATCATAGTAAGGCATATTAAAGATGCCGTCATAGCCATTCAGATATGAAGGCACAAAAATGATCTTTACTTTTGATTCCTGATCATTGAGAAGTCCATTCCCATTTATCCTCTGGAGTACCGGATCGGACAACGGGTAATGAAGACAGTGCGTAAGGAACCTGTCAATGCCGTTAATTGATCCGTTGTTATAGAGATAATCTATCAAATCCTGCCGCGGTCCTTTGTGGTAAGCAGGCATCAGGAGAAAGGCCACACATTCTTTTGAAAGAGTGTCATTCCTGTTCAGTTCACCAAGAGAATCAATATAGATGTCAACTCCCTTATTCCTGAACTCGTATCTCCCGCTGTTAGCTATAAGCATACAATCTTCAGAAATGGAATAACCAAGCACAGATTCGGCCACCTTAATGAGTTTTTCCCTTGCATTGATTCTTTTTTCTTCAAAAATATCGCTGTGTGGAACAAATGAGTCTTCAAAACCATTAGGTGTGACAATATCCACTTCCTTGCCAAGGAAGAATGCACATTCCCTTGAAGTTATCTCGCTGACTGTTGTAAAAACATCCGCCACTGAGGCGGTCATCTTTTCAAGCGACTGTTTGGCCACTATATTGAATTCACGTGCTATTTGTTGCGGATTGTATTCTTTCATCTTACCATACAATGGTCTGTTGTTCCCGGCAATGCAGCGGCCGAGAACAGTAGCGTGGGATGTGAACACAGTGGCAATCCATGGTGCATTTTCTTCAATGTAAAGTATGCCGGTTCCTGTCATCCACTCATGAAACTGGGCAACGATATTATTATTATCATGGTAAAATGAAGTAAAGCTGTCAATTACCTTTCCTGCTGAATAACCGAACAGCGCCGGTTCAACATAATCCCACTGGCCTGAGATGCTGTCGAGCTTGTATGTTTCCCATAAGTGGGCAAAGATCTCATTCTGCTGACCAAAATAAGGTGTGAAATCAATTAGAATTACTATTGGCTTTCCGGCAATGTTCCATCTGCCTGTCTTAACTCTTAATCCCTCTGAAGCAGCTATTGTTTTCCATTCATTAAAAAGCGATTCATCAGGTATAAACTCCGGATTTGTAACCTCTTCCCTCCATACATCCGGACCTATGAGTATATAATTATCTCTGAGTTCATTGATAATATTCAGTACTTTTGTAGAAATAACTGTATGTATACCCCCAACTTTGTTACAAACCTCCCAGCTGGTTTCAAAAATCAGTTCAACCTTCATTATATATTTTTATTTATTTTTGGATTTGGTAATAATTATTTTTTGCCCTTTTTTCCGATATTCAAAGGGTTCTCCTGTGTGGTTTTTTTTCTTTTGTTACTTTTCACTTCCGATTTCGCTGCGGAGGTCCTTTTAGTTTTTGTTTTCGTGGCTGTTTGAGGCGATTTTTCACCAGCAGACCTGACTCCTGTTCTGCCTCTGCTGGTTTTAGTTTTTAATATCTCGAGTTCAGCAGTCTGCTGATCAATAATCTGTTCTTTTTCTCTTATAAGCAAATTAAGTTTGGCAATCTCATGTTGTTCGTCAATGTTGATAAAATACCTGTTAAGTCTTATTTCAAAATCGCTGAGAATATTCATATAATTCATGAATGCGTCATAGGGTGTTTCATATGGATTAAAATAAGCGTGTACAACACCATCGGAAAAGAATTTTGTAGCCATATAATAAAAATGATCACTTGATTGTAAATAATCCCAGTCTTTCTTTATCTGATCATCGGGGCAGGTTGCGATCTTGTCTGATAGTTCATAGAGCTTATCAAGTGCAGCAATCTGAAGTTCGTTACCATTCCATGCAGTAAGATCACGTTCCTCATCGGCCCATGAGATAGGAGACGGGACACTGATAGCAGCTACAGGCTGTAATGTTGCGGCCACTTCTGTCGGAGTCATAAATCTGTATGGCGTTTTCTTAAGAATTGAGCCCGGCAGATGACGAAGAAAATCGAAGATACCTGTCTCTTTATGGCTGTGTTCTCCAAAGGTTTCATAGTCAAGAAAAACATTTACAAGTTCACTTTTAGATGCAATCTTGTTAAGCCACGAAGCATATTTGTCAGTTGTTAACGGCCATTCATTCCATTCCCTGTTTGAAAATCTGAAAGCAATATCATCACTCAGCACAAAGTTTCTTAGAAGAACCTTTAGCCTTGGATTTAATGCATTGCAATACAAGTAATTAGGACTCTTCCATCCAAGTACATGCTTTGCACCTTCAGTCAAAACTGATTTAAATCCCATTCCTGCTATCCACGAACCAATCTGGTCGGAATAAATCATCTCTGTATTACGGAATGAGGTTGTATCAACACCCAGAAACTCTTTCATCATCTCTTTATGTACAGTAATCTGTCGTTCAAACTCAGTTCTGCTCTTAAGAGATGCAAGTGAATGAGAGTTTGTTTCAGCCAGAAATTCCACCATTCCGGTTTCTGCCAGTTTCCTGAACGATTCCAGCACTTCAGGGGCATATAGTCTGAACTGGTTAATGACTAATCCTGTAAGAGAGAAAGTAACTTTAAACTTACCTTTATGCTTCAGGATTAAATCAAGGATAATTTCATTAGCAGGGAGATAACAATTCTCTGCAACCTTTCTCATGATGGATTCATTGGAAAAATCATCATAATAATAATGATCATGTCCCAGGTCAAAGAACCTGTATCGTTTTAGCCGGAAAGGCTGATGAACCTGAAAGTAAAAGCAAATTGCTTTTTTCTGTACTGCACTCATATCTTAATTCTTATATTGCCTTATTACTCTTTCATAGATATCCTTTACATGCCTTGCGGAATTATCCCATTTAAGTCTTATAACTTCTTCCTTCCCATTCCTGATGAACATTTTAGGCAGGGCAGGATATTTAAGGATCCCGTAAATAGCATCAGCCATTGCATCAATATCCCAGAAATCAATCTTTACTGCATGGGTGAGTATTTCAGCAACGCCCGACTGTTTGCTGATAATGACAGGTACGTTTGACTGAATTGCCTCCAGAGGTGATATGCCGAATGGTTCCGACACAGAAGGCATAATATATACATCACTCATAACCAGCATTGTAAAAACGTCTTTCCCTTTAAGGAATCCAGTAAAATGAAAGCGGTCGGTTATTTTCAGATAAGCAGCCCTTCTCATCATTCGTTCCATCATATCCCCCGATCCTGCCATGACAAATCGCACATCAGGCATAACCTTCAATACTTTGTTAGCAGCTTCTATAAAATACTCGGGGCCTTTCTGGAGGGTTATTCTGCCAAGGAAAGTCACTATCTTTTCATCAAAACCTTTTTCCACCACAAGGTCTTCCGATATTCTTACCGGTTCTACTGCATTATATACCGTCTCCACCTTGTCCGGATCAATTTGATATTTACTTACCACTATATCTCTGGTCCTGTTGCTGACTGTGATAATCTTAGAGGCTGCATCCATTCCTCTCTTTTCTATATGATAAACATCAGGATTGACATTGCCTCCGCTCCTGTCGAAATCTGTGGCATGGATATGAATTATGAGAGGTTTGCCTGAAACTTTCATTGCGGCTATTCCGGCAGGGTATGCAAGCCAGTCGTGTGCATGTATTATGTCAAATTCATTTTCTTCAGCTATTACAGATGCAACAACTGAATACTTGTATATCTCGTCCATAAGTGTTGTGTCATACTTCCCTGAGAAATCGACCATACCTTTATTGTTTATCTGGACATAAAGGTTGTATTCTGTCACATCAGATTTGATTCTTTTCCAGAAATCATCAGGATCGGTATAAGGAACTATTTTTGATGACACCTCAATCTTTTCTATTGGTCGACGGAATCCTTTATAATAGACTGTTTTGAATGCTACAGGCACCTTATTTGCTCCAATCAGTCGTACACCTGACTGATCTTCATCTCCCCATGCTTTTGGCACAACAAAAATAACATCCAGGCCCTCCAGTTTTGACATTCCTTTAGTAAGACCATAACTGGCTGTACCCAACCCGCCGGAAATATGTGGCGGGAATTCCCATCCAAACATCAATACACGCATATCATAGCTTCTTTAAAGATTTGCATATTTTGTTTCAAGAAGATCAATCACCCTCAGTACTTCACCAATACTCCAGGCCTGGCTAATAGCTCCCCTGGGATCATGCGGAGGATCTCCGTCATAAATCTCGGAGATGGTTGTAACCCCGTGTTCACTCATTACATCTTCGAGTTCATATATCATTTTCTTTACCTTATGTACACCCTGTTTGCCATACACTCTCAACCAGCCTTCACAGAACGGACCCAGAAACCAGGGCCAAACAGTACCCTGATGATAAGCTTTATCTCGTTCTTCCTGGTTCCCCATATAAATACCTTTATAAGATTTGTTTCCCGGGGAAAGTGTCCTTAATCCTCTCGGAGTAACAAGCTCTTTATCTGCAATTTCCAGTACTCTTTGCATTTGTTCCTTGTTCAGCATCGAATAAGGCAGAGAGACAGCAATAACCATATTTGGTCTGACAAAGTGATTCTTCCCTTCCTCATCATTGACATAATCGGCAAGATAACCGCGTTCGTGATCACAGAATAATTCATGGAAAGATTGATATATCAGATCTGGCAATGCCTCAAAATCTTTTATAAATATTTTGTCTTTTACCTCCTTTGCCATCTCAAGTGAAAAACAAATGGCATTATACCAGAGAGCGTTGATCTCAACTGCATAACCGTTACGCGGGGTTACCGGAATCCCGTTTACAACAGCATCCATCCATGTGAGTGCTTTCCCGGGGGCATCTGCATATATGAGGCCGTTTTCTCTCATATGAATATTAAAAGCTGTTCCGTTCTTATAGGCATAAAGCACCGATTTCGCAGCCTCTCCGTAACGTTCCCATGCATCAGTACCCCCCTTCTCAAGATACTGCTGCACCGACCAGAAAAACCAAAGCGGTGCATCAACTGAATTAAAGGCAGGATTACTGTCATCTCCCATGTTGGGGAACAAGCCGTTTTTCATCCTGTCAACCTGTGTATCAAGGACTTCTCGATAAAGCACAAGCTTATGCCTTGCCAGTGCAAGCCCCGGAAGAGCAATAAAAGTATCTCTTCCCCACGCTCCGAACCATGGATACCCTGCAATAATGAAAGTCTTCCCGTGTCTTTTTTCGATAAACTGCTGAGCAGCATTTCTCAGACAATTAATAAAACTGTTTCTGGGTATTTTGCCTGTTACGGTCTTGGTGAACTTTGTTTTCAGACCCGATGGCTTTTCCTCTTTTGTCGATGCTGAAAAAACAATTACATCTCCTTCTCTTGCTTCAACTTCAAAATACCCCGGGGTAAAAAGATCCTCTGAATAATCATACCCTCTTTTCTGTTCTTCAATATATTCCACTCCAAGATACCAGTCCGGGACATGAATAAACTCAGCTTTGGTTGACAACTGTAAATTCAAATACGGAAATCCGTCATAGAGTTTTGTCCTGATACCGTTATTAATAAATTCAATTTTTGTATTGGCACCCATATTGGCATATGTCAGAGAGTGAATATTCCTGAATGCAAGAAATGGCCTTACCTGGAGTTTCATTGGCTCAGAAGCTTCCATTATTGTAACCCTGGAAAGAAATTGTTCCTCATAATGTACAAGCAATCTTTCGTGCTTCAGAATAACACCGCCTACCCTGTAAATCCTGACAGGGATAGTTTCAATCTCCAGATCTTCCAGATATTTATGACCTTTCGGACTGAAGTATTCGCCCTTGTACTTTCTGATACCTGTATTAAATGAACTATCATTATTTACCACTGTAATATCAAGAGATGACAGAAGAACATATCTGTCCCCCCCGAGTTCATCTACCGGGCATACAAGTAATCCATGATACTTGCGCGTATTACATCCTATTATTGTATATGATGAATAGGATCCTGCCCGGTTTGTCCTTATAATTTCCCTCGTAAGTGAATATTCCAGATTGACAACCTGCCCCTTCTCGAATTTAATGTAACTCATAAAAATTTTGTTTGATCCAACATAAAAAGTTTATTAAGGTATCTATTTTTATTAAACATTGCAAACATATCTTCCTTATGAAAAATGTTTAATATCAATTTTCCTTATATGATAATATTATAAATTATGTTAAAAATTTGTTTGTGTAGGGACGGATAAAAAAAAGAATAACTTTGCATTTCAATATTTAAAATATTTATCAATCAATTTCTGACTTAATGTATAATAAGCTGATCCTGTTTTTATTCACTTTAATAGCCTTTACAGGTTGCAGAAACAAAGAAGTACAATTAACCGGCACACTAAAAAATCCATTACCCGGAACATATATTTTCCTTGATGAACTCAAATCAAATGAGCTTATTACAGTCGATTCTGCCATAATATCTAATGATGGAAATTTCAACTTTCAAAGAGTAGTAAAACAACCCTCTTTTTACCTGCTCAAAATTAATGAAAATAACTTTTGCACAATGCTTTTTGAGCCGGGGGAGAAAATAAAATTATCAGCCAGCTACGATTCATTGAATTATCCAATATCTGTAACGGGATCTACTGGAACAGAATTACTGGTGGAATACAACCGGAGACTCCGAAAAACCATTGAGGATCTTCAATCCCTGAGTGAAATCTACAGGATAAATATCGACAATCCTGATCTACCTGAAGTTATTGATTCACTGAATAGCCTGGCGCAAAATTATCTTGACGAAATAAACGCTTACACAAAAAAGTACATTGATGATAACATCTCTTCCCTGGTAAGCCTGATGGCTCTCTATCAACAGGTTGCACCCAATGTTTATGTGCTTGATCCGGGTGAGGACCTTAGGTATTTTATTAAAGTTGACTCCGCCATGTATAGTCAATACCCTGATTATGACCCAGTAATCTCACTCCACCAACAAATTCAGGAGTTAGCTGCCAGATATGAGTATGAAAACTCAACACCTCTGGTTTCTGCAGAAGGGATGGAAGCTCCTGAGATATCCCTTCCTTCACCGGAAGGCGATACAATAAAGCTCTCATCAACCCGTGGATCGGTTGTTTTACTAGATTTCTGGGCCTCATGGTGCCCACCGTGCAGAAATGAAAATCCTAACCTTGTTGAAGTTTATGATCTGTACTATAAAAAAGGATTCGAGATTTTCCAGGTATCTCTTGATAAGTCGAAAGAAGCATGGATTAGAGGTATAAGGGATGATAACCTGGATAAATGGATTCATGTAAGCGATGTTAAATACTGGAATTCAGCTGTTGTTCCATTATATAATATAACCTCCATCCCTTACAACCTGCTGCTTGACAGGGAAGGACGGATCATTGGCTCAAACCTGAGGGGAAACGAACTGAAAGCAACACTTGCTGAACTCTTCAAATAGGCTGAAATATATTAGTAACCCGGTAACTTGTCTTCATAATGAAAAGATTCCTGATATTTCTGATTACAATTACAATCATAACAGGCTGCCAGAATAATAAGACATTCACAGTAAAAGGAGTTATTAAAAAAGTTACCCGGAAAGTCATTTATCTTACCAGGGTGGATGTAGATAAACCTGTAATAATCGATTCATCTAAAATCAGTAAAAAAGGAAAATTCTCATTCAAGGTCAGGGCGTCTGAACCGGATTTTTACCAGCTGGAATATTCAGATTCTGATTTTGTTAACCTTCTTGCTGAACCCGGAGAAAAGATCAATCTTGAATTTAAAGAGGACAAACTTTTCGGAGATTACTCAATAACAGGGTCCAAAGGTTCGGAACAGGTAAAGATGCTTGATCTAAGACTTGCGGATACAAAAAGAAAACTGGATTCTTTAAGAAATATTTATGAAAAAGCTGCAAAGGAACCCGGATTTGAAGAGAGGGGACCCGAACTTGAATCACAGTTTAACTCCCTGATAAAGGAGCAGCGTAAGAAGAACATCGAATTCATCATAGGGAATATCAGTTCCATGGCCTCAATAAAAGCTTTATATCAGAAAATTGATGATGACATGTATGTTCTTTATGAGCCCCGCGATCTTCAATATCTGAAAATCGTTGCAGATTCGCTGGTTCATTTTTATCCCGGCTCAAAACATGTCCAGGCTCTCGCCCGTGACCTTAGCAAGGAAATGAACAGAATGTATACCCAGCAGATCCAGCAAATGGCTGATACAATACCTGAGACTAAACTTGATCCCGATTTAAAAGATATTAACGGTAACAGAATTGCACTCTCATCCCTGAGAGGAAAGTATGTGCTTGTAACATTCTGGTCAGTTACATCAAAAGATTGTATTGCAGACAATCTTCAATTGAAAGAATTTTACAGAAGATATAACCGGTATGGTTTTGAAATCTATCAGATAAACCTTGACCAGAGTGAAGAAGACTGGAAAAGAGCTGTCAGATTTGATGAGTTACCATGGATAAACACACGGGAGGATGATCCGCTTAATCCGGTAAATGCCAGACTATTTAATGTTAAAAGTCTACCAGCAAACTACCTGTTCGATAAAAAAGGACAGATCATCGCATTTAATCTTTTTGGCAGATCACTACAGATAAAACTTGATCAATTATTTAACAACTAGAACTCTGTCTTGAATGACAATGAGAAAATATACTTTGCTTCCGACTTCCACCTTGGATTAACTGCCGGCTCAGTACCGGTTGAACGGGAGAAAAAAATTGTCAGATGGCTCAATGAAATAGCTCACGACGCCGGTGAAATATATCTGCTTGGTGATATATTTGATTTCTGGTGGGAATATAAACATGTTGTCCCGCGTGGCTTTACACGATTTCTCGGAACAATTGCATCAATAACCGATTCGGGTATCCCGGTTCATTTCTTTACAGGAAACCATGATATGTGGGTGTCCGATTACCTTTCCGGTGAATGCGGTATGACAATTCATACCGGTCCGTTTACAACTTCTTTTAACGGTATAACATTTCATCTTGCACATGGAGAAGGACTTGGCTCAGACGATACAGGTTACAAAATCCTTCTTTCAATATTCAGAAATAAACCAATGCGCAAATTATATTCCGCACTCCATCCGTCAATCGGAGTTAGGATCGGACATAGATGGTCATTAAATTCCCGGTTGGGAAAAGGTATTAAACTCGATTTTCTGGGTGAAGAAAAGGAGGCCCTGATCAGGTATTCCAAATCAATTCTGGAAAATAACAATATTGATTATTTTATTTATGGTCACCGTCATCTTGCAATGACCTATAAGTTACAACAAGGTCCGGAAATAATTTTCCTCGGCGATTGGGTAAAAAACTGCAGCTTTGCGGAATGGAATGGTAAAGAGCTGGCACTCCGGTTAATCGATTAATCAAGATAACTCATCACCTTAACTGTAAGGATAAAATAGGAATATTTGTCATTAACTGATTCGAATGTATATTTTAATTTACTCCCCGATTTTCTTGCCATATGTATTAATCCCATATTGCCCGTGCTGTCGGAACCTATATTCTGGTCGGAGAGTGATTTCAAAAAAAGTTCCTTGAGTCCGGCCTTATCATATCTGTTTATTGTATCAAGTTTTTCCTTAAGATCTTCCACCTGAGTATTCGGAATAAGATTACCTGTCGAAAGTATGAAATTATTATTTTCATGCCTGATCATTGCCACAGGCATTCCTAATTGCTCTTCCGGTTCACGTCCGGGACTGTATTTTGCAACATTATCGAGAATCTCAACCAGGATACTGAATACTCTTTTCCTGATATTTGAAACTGTATACTTTTCAGTAAGTTTAGTCTCTGTTAACGATAAAACCTCCTTGCCCACATCGGGCGAAATATGCCCCGACCATATCAGACATACATTATTATCAGCCATAAGCCTTTCAAGCTGCCTGACTGCTTTACCGCGAAAAGAATTTGACCTTTCTCCATCATGTACTCCGGCACCCACTGAATCAACAGTCTTGCTCAGAATAAAATAGGAATAATCTTTATCAACTGTTACAAAATCATAATCGAGTTTGTTTCCGGTGGTTTTTGCCATTTCAATCAGGCCCAGACCTGCACCTCCTTTTGTGCTGAACTCAGCTGTGCTGAGCATCTGTCTGTAAACATTTCTTAGATCATTAATTTCCAGATTATTTATTTTATCCAGCCTTGATTTAAGATTATCAATCTGATCTGTTCCTATCACATTTCCTGTGGTAACTGTATAGCCACCGTTATTTTTTGAGTACACTACTAATGACATTTCTGAATACTGGTTCCTGTCACTGTGCCGCGAAACATTCTGCAGACTTTCAAGTACAAACATGAAAAGCCTCTTCCTCCCAAGAAAACCAAATTCCGAACCCACCATCTCCTTTTCAAGTAACATTAGAAGTGGAATTGAATTCTCACTGGTCACTACACCCCTGTAAACAAACATAAGGCGTCCCTTCATTATTTGATCGCGTATCCTCCGTGTAAGATCCATAACTAATTACCGGGAAGGTTGTTAAGCTGCCCAAAAATAACAATAAACAATAATAATCCAAACATAATATTTAATTACACTTTCCGCAATCAGCAGGATGATTATAAAATCGTATAAGCTTTTATACTCATTACAACTAAGTAATTATATCCACAATCATCTATAAATGAATCCTTTCAATAAAAAAAATATACTTGCGGGAATGCTGAAAAGATATTTGTGTGTATATTAACCACGGGGTATTAATGTTTACAAAAATATTTTTATAGTTAATCCCTGAATATTCTCAAAATATGTTTTCCAGATTTTTAAAATACATACTTCCGCCATTCACCTTCAGAGTATTTTTCCGCCGCATATTTTATTCGAACCTGAAAAAAGTGCCTCTTGACAAACCTCTGCTTTTTGTAGGCAATCACCAGAATTCCTTTATGGACGGGATACTGGTCGGATCATATCTGCCGCAGCCTATACATTTCACTATGAGGGCTGATATGTTCAGGAAGTCATTTGCCCGTTTCTGTCTTCATGAACTGAATGTAGCTCCTGTTTACAGGATCGAGGAAGGTCTTGAAAATGTCCATAAAAATCTCGAAACTTTTTCCGATATCTACGATATCCTGAAAAAAAACGGAAATTTTATAATGTTCTCCGAAGGAACCTGTGTTCAGGAAAAGCGCCTTCAGAAACTCAGGAAAGGAACCGCCAGATTAGCATTTGGAGCTGAAGAAAAATATGGCCTTGATGTTCATATAGTCCCTGTCGGAATAAATTATACCTATCCTGCAAAGTTCAGGAAAGAGGTGATGATAAATTTCCATGATCCCTTCAGTATTAAAGAACTTAAAGATTTATATAAAGAACATCCTGCAAAAGCACTCCTTGCATTTAATGAAAAATGTGCTGCAGGTCTTCGCAAAGAAGTCATTATTATTGAGGATCCGGCGAATGACTGGCTTGCAGAAAAATTATTCATCATGACAAGAAATAATCTGATCCTGCCATTCTTTAAATGGAGATTCGATTCAGACGACCGGAGAATACTTGAGAAATCAGTGAGTGAAAAGATTAATTATCTAAGCAACATATCAAAGGAGACAATTGCTTCACTAAAGCAAAAAGTAAAAGAATATACTGACCTCCTTGATTCAAATCACCTGACAGACGAGAATATTGCCAGAAAGCTTGACTGGGGCTGGCTAAGATACTTCACAATAATTGCAGGATTACCGGTCTTTATAGCAGGCTACATAAGTAACCTTTTACCCTTTATTATACCACGCTCCATCTGCAATAAACTCATTAAAGATTTGAGATTTTACAGCTCCGTTTATATCAGCTCAGGAACCCTCCTTTACCTGATCTACTTCCCGGTTATACTGATATTGGCTGCTGTTTTTGCAGGCTGGATGGGATTGCTACTTGGACTGTTTGTTCCCGTTACAGGATATCTTGTATTATTTTATCAGGAAATCGTAAAGGAGAGATTTAATAGAATTCGTTACTGGTGGAAATCAGTCATAAATAAGCCCCTGATTGATGAAATTACAACACGCCGGCTGGAAATTCAAAAAATAGTTGATAATATCAGTCTGCCTGGTTCAGAACCTCATTGATGTCATTTGCCACTCACAACCTGCCATCTTAAAGGTTGAACATTAATAAATGTCATTTTTCATAGGTAACTAAGCTCATTTTCGCTTAATTTGCAGATTACTAACATTTACCACTGGTGCGTTCAGGAGTTGAGCTATAATCATTATGCTGACTACCTTTAATATACAGAGATACTCAATTCATGACGGAGAAGGAATACGAACCAACATTTTTTTCAAAGGTTGCCCTCTGCGATGCCAGTGGTGTAATAATCCCGAAAGTCAGGATCATTCACCTTCACTTATGTACGATAAGAGGTTATGCCGGGGATTTGGAGATTGTGCAAATATTGATAGTGGTGTAATACACATGAACAATGGTAACCCGGTAATTAACCGAAATTTAGTATCCGACGTCACCAAATATTCTGAAATATGTCCTTCCAAAGCACTTGTCGTGAACGGAGAAATGAAAAGTGTTGAACAAATTATTCATGAAGTCGAAAAAGACATTCCATTTTTCTACTACTGTAAAGGGGGTGTAACCCTTACAGGAGGAGAACCGTTCTCACAGGGACCGGATTTAAGAGAATTAATAATTAAGCTTAAAAATCTCGGCATTCATATCTCCATTGAAACATCACTTCATGTAGAATGGAAAATAATTGAAGAATATACTGGCATTATAGATATGTTTCTGGCCGATCTGAAGCATACTGATTCAGAGAAATTCAGACGTTTTACCGGAGGTGAAGCCCGGCTGGTAATGGATAATATCAAGAAGCTGAATGAAACAGAAGCCGGATTTATTATCCGTGTGCCTGTCATTCCGCTTTTTAATTATTCTGAACAGGAGATATATTCTATTATTGACTTTACCTCCGGACTATACAACATCCAGGAAATTCATTTTATTCCCTTCCATAATCTCGGAGCAGAAAAATACAGATTGCTTGGTATTGAGTATGAGTATAAAAAACATAAAAGTATAAATAAATCTGATCTCGAACCTTTTGTTGATTATGCCTGTGAAAAGGGACTTGTTGCTAAAATTGTAGAATGATATGTTATCAGAAACAAAAAGTTTCCTTATTACGAAGCGGATAGCAAAGCTAAAGGAAAATATACTTGCTGCGGTGCCCACGGTTTGCACCGAAAGAGCAAAGATCTATACCAGGGTTTATCATGAGAATGAATCTTTACCTGTAATAATCAGACGAGCTAAAGCTCTGGACAAGACCTTACAGGAAATGACAATATTTATCAATGATGGTGAACTCATCGTCGGTAATCAGTCATCAAAGCTCAGGGCTGCTCCCATCTTTCCGGAATATGTGGTCAGGTGGATCCTTGATGAACTTGATGAATTTGACAAGCGACCCGGTGATGCATTCTTCATTAATGAACAACAAAAACAGGAATTAAGGGAGATCTGCAAATGGTGGCAAGGCAAAACCGTGATTGAAAGAGGTTATTCTTTAATGTCTGATTTAAACAGGGAAATCCATGAATCGGGAATAATCAGGGCGGAAGGTAACCTTACATCGGGAGATGCTCATATTGCCGTTAATCTCGAAAGAATATTGCAGATCGGCCTTCGTGGATATCTTGAACAGGTAGTCATTATAATGCAAACACTTAAAGAGACTGATCCTGAATATTCGAGAAAACAAGATTTCTACAAGGCCCTGGAAACCGGCATCAGATCATTTCAGATGTTTATTAAAAGATATGAGAAGCTTGCTTATGAATTGTTTCAATCTGAGACGGATCCTGAAAGAAAATCAGAACTTCTAAAGATCAGCGAAAACTGCGGGCATCTTACGGATAATCCTCCGGAAGATTTCTATCAGGCAATACAGCTTACATTGTTTGTACAACTGGTTCTCCAGATCGAAAGTAACGGGCACTCTGTCTCACTGGGTCGAATGGACCAGTATCTTTACAACTTTTACAAAAATGACATCATCGAGGGCAAGATCACTGATGATTTTGTAATGGAGCTTCTTGAGAACACATGGTTAAAACTTCTGTCTGTCAATAAAATACGCCCATGGTCACATACACGCTATTCAGCAGGAGGTCCTCTTTACCAGAATGTTACTATAGGCGGCCAGACTGTTGACGGTAAGGATGCCGTTAACGAACTGAGTTTTCTGATACTCCGTTCTGTGGGGATGATGAAACTGACCCAGCCAAATCTTTCTGTCAGATTCCATAAAAATATCAGTGATGAATTTATGATGGAATGTGTAAAGGTTATTGAGAAAGGATTCGGGATGCCTGCCTTTAACAACGACGAAATAGTAATACCCTCGCTTATTGAACTGGGTGTAAGTAAAGAGGATGCATATAATTATTCAGCAATAGGTTGTATTGAAATTGCTGTTCCGGGCAAATGGGGATACCGTTGCACAGGTATGAGCTTCCTGAATTTCATGCGAGTCTTTCTGGCTGCAATGAACAATGGACTCGATACAATGTCGGGAAAAACCTTTCACAGCGGGACAGGCAATTTTGAAGATTTTGTCGATTACAATGACCTTATGAATGCCTGGAAACATCAGGTAGAATTTTATACCAGAGCATCCGTCGAAATCGATACAGCAGCAGATATCGCTCTCGAAGAGCTTGTCCCTGACATTCTTTGTTCGGCTTTTGTTGATGATTGCATCGGGCGTGGCAGGACTATCAAGGAAGGTGGATCAGTGTATGATTTTATTTCAGGCCTTCAGGTTGGTATAGCCAATCTTGGTAATTCCCTTGCAGCTGTTAAAAAACTTGTCTTTGAAGAGGAAAAGATCAGCAGGAAAGATCTGATGAAATATCTGAAAAATAATTTTGAAGGGCAGGATGGGGAAAGGATTCGCCAGCTACTCCTGAATTATGCACCCAAATACGGAAATGATGAGGATTATGTTGATCTGCTTCTCAGGGAAGCATATATGGTATATATAAATGAGCTTCCCAAGTACCATACAACCCGGATGGGAAGAGGTCCGGCCGGTTGCAGATATTATGCAGGTACATCCAGCATCTCAGCCAATGTCCCTTCAGGTTCAGTGGTCCCTGCAACACCCGATGGCAGGAAGGCTTTCACACCGCTTGCTGAAGGGAGCTCACCCTCTTCCGGAACAGATGTCCTGGGACCAACAGCAGTCTTTAAGTCTGTCTCCAAACTGCCGACTGAAAAGATTCTGGGAGGTGTCCTGCTTAATCAGAAACTCTCTCCATCAGTTATCTCAGAAGATACAGACAAAATGAAACTCATTTCAATCATCAGAACCTTTTTCTCTGCATTGAAAGGCTGGCATGTGCAATATAATATTGTTTCGAGGCAAACACTTCTGGCAGCTAAAAAACATCCTGAGAAATACAGGGACATGGTAGTCCGTGTTGCCGGATATTCTGCTTTTTTTACTACATTATCTCCTGACACGCAGGACGATATAATTGCACGAACAGAGCAAATACTAAAATAAACATGGAAAAATTCCTTTGCGGAATAGATATCGGAGGCACAAAATTATCAGCCGGACTCATTGGCCGGCATGGTGCCATTCATGATAAGATTACGGTATTTGATCATGTTGATAAAACGGAACACGAGTTAGTGGAACAGGTCGCATGGCTTATCAACTACCTTTTGCAAAGAAAAAGACTTCAGGAATCAGATCTACATGGTATTGGTATAGGTTTTCCGGGACATGTACGTTATAAAGACGGTATTATCATAACAACTTCAAATCTGAAAGGATTTAAAAACTATCCTCTGAGGCAGGCAGTTCAGGAAAACTTCAGAGTACCGGTATTACTTGATAATGATGCCAATGCTCAGGCTTTCGGGGAATTTAAATACGGGGCCGGCAGAGGATATGAAAGTCTTATTTTTCTTACGATCAGTTCAGGAATAGGGGCAGGCATAATTCTTAACGGGAAACTATATCGTGGAATTACCGGCACAGCCGGAGAATTCGGTCATACAATTGTTAATCCCGAAAGTAGTTTAGTATGCACCTGCGGAAATAAAGGATGCCTTATGGCCTGTGCTTGTGGCCTTGCCCTTCCCTACCTTTTCAGAAGAAAGCTTGAAGAAGGAATAAAAACCACATTACCTCTGCCTGAGGATTTTAATTTCAACAACGTTGACGGTAAACTGATAAAAAAAGGGCTTGATTCCGGTGATCCCATCTCCAGGGCTGTTATTCTTGACTGTGCCGATTACATTGGAATAGGCATTTACAATATTTTCCAGGTTTTCAATCCTCCTGCCGTGATACTTGGGGGAGGACTTCTCTGTTGGGGCGAACTGTACCTTAACCGTATCAGAAGCAAGTTTAGCAGCCTTGCCCGCGACATGATCCATGACAGGATCGATATTATTGAGTCTGGATTAGGCAGTGATGCAGGACTGATTGGAGCCGCAGCCTTGCTACTTGAATAAAAAACGAAAGCATTGGAATTATCTTATCCTGCCCATCCTTCCCTGTCGAGGTTCCGGTAGTTAACCGAGTCATGGTTCGACTTCGCTCACCCTGACTCGGTGTAAAATTTATGACTGGTTTGATTTTTACATTCTGATAACTCATGTAATAATTTAAGATCATTATTAATCAATGCCAACTTTTTAGCCCTTGACCATCCTTTTAATTGCTTTTCATACTTAATAGCTTTAATCGGACTTTTGAATTGTTTACAAAAAACAAGTTTTAATGGTCTTCGACTAAAAGTATATGATTTCTCATGCAGCCCTGTTATATGCTCAATAAATCTTCTACCTACATCATTCGTTACTCCAACGTATAATGAGTCATCTGAACATTCAAGTATATATACATAAAGGTTTTTCAGGATTTCAGGTTACTTAAAAAATTAATACTTTGGTTAGTTCTTTTAACTCCCAACAGAGCGAGCGAAGCCGAGCTCATCCTGCCCATCCTTCCCTGTCGAGGTTCCGGTAGTTTATTGCTTCGGATATATGTTCGGCAGTAATATTTTCTGATTCTGCCAGATCAGCTATAGTACGGGCCACCTTCAGTATCCTGTCGTAAGCCCTGGCCGAAAGGCCTCTCAGTTCCATGGCTGTCTTCAGCAGTTTCCCTCCTGTTTCATCGAGCTGGCAGTATTTGCGCTGCATCGACGATGTCATCTGTGAATTCGAATAGATCCCTCTTACCGACTCAAACCTTTTTGCCTGAACAGCTCTTGCTCTTACAACCCTGTCACGAACTACTTTTGAAGGTTCAGTCTTTCCCGAATCGGATAGTTTATCATAATTAACCGGGACTACCTCAATATGTATATCAATACGGTCGAGGAGCGGGCCCGATATCCTGTTTAGATATTTCTGCACCATTCCCGGTGAGCATACACAGTCTTTTTCAGGGTGATTATGAAATCCGCAGGGACAGGGATTCATGGATGCCACAAGCATAAAACTGGCCGGATAATCAACTGTTGTTTTTGCCCTCGAAATTGTAATAACCCTGTCCTCAAGAGGCTGCCTCATCACTTCCAGCACTGTGCGCTTAAATTCCGGCAGTTCATCCAGGAACAACACTCCGTTATGACCCAGTGAAATTTCACCTGGTTGAGGGAAAGTCCCTCCTCCTACCAGGGCCACATCGGATATTGTATGATGAGGTGACCTGAAAGGTCTTTTTGTCATTAGTGCAGTATGATCATCTATCTTTCCTGCTACCGAATGTATTTTAGTTGTCTCAAGAGCCTCCTCCAGAGTTAGAGGTGGAATTATAGTCGGTACCCTTTTGGCTAACATCGTCTTACCGGCCCCCGGAGGACCGATCATAATAATGTTATGCCCTCCGGCTGCAGCAACTTCCAGTGCCCTTTTGACATTTTCCTGTCCGCGAACATCTGAAAAATCAATATCATACTTGTTTGCTTCACTGTTGAAAATCTCCATCAGGTCAACCTTGACAGGAGTGAACTTTCTCGCAGTATTAAAGAAATCAACCACATCACCAAGCTTTTCCAGACCATAAACATCCAGACCGACGACGACTGCAGCTTCCCGAGCATTCTTTAATGGCACCACCACTCCCTTGAAACCCTCTTCCCTGGCTCTCAGAGCTATCGGAAGAACACCCCTTACCGGCTGAAGGGTGCCATCTAATGATAACTCACCCATAATAATATACGACTCAAGCTCACCCCTGACAATCTTTTCATCAGCAGCCAATATCCCTATTGCCAGGGGCAGATCATATGAAGAACCCTCCTTACGGATATCAGCAGGAGCCATATTTATGACAACCTGCTTGCCGGGCCAGTGGAATCCCAGCGTCCGTAAAGCTGATTCAATTCGTTGCTGACTCTCTTTTACTGCAACATCGGGAAGACCCACAAGAAAAAACCGTACACCCCGGGATACATTGACCTCAATTGTTACTGTAACGGCATCAATGCCTGCAACGGCACTGGCAAATGTTCTTACTAACATAATATTAAGTTTACTAGCACATTAGGAAACACAATATCAAATATAGAAAATTATTAGATAAAAGACAAAAGAAAGAAGTCAGAAGTCAGAAGTTTTAAGGTTCCCCTCCCGGGAGGGGTAGGGGTGGGTTATTAAAAGGGCTGAAGGGTTGAAAGGCTTAAAAGTTGAAGGGTTTAAGGGGTTATATATAAAGACTTTAGGGTTAAAAATGCTTAATAATTGACTCAGGAAATACCGCTGAGATCAAGTTTCGTAATTAATCGAATAATCAGAAGACTATTTCTCAATTAGGTGCCGTAAAAGGAAGATTCATTTTCTCAACAATGGGAATGATCCTTGGGTCATCCCTTATATCGTCAAAACCATACATTGGACATGTAAAATAGGGCATCATTGGGTCATGTATTTCATATCCTTTTATGTAATATTCGATTGCTTTATCCAGGTTACCTACTCTGTAATAATATTTACCCATTATTATAGGGCCCATATAATTTGTCCTGGCATATTCTTCCGCATAGGTAAGCAATGTATTAATTGCCTCTACATAGCCCTTATCCTTGAATACGGCCATTATGTCCTCCCTGGCTTCATCATCTAATCCTGGCCAGGTTTTAAGCTCTGTTTCGATAGAATTCTTATAATCACCATTAAAATAAGAAGCGTCCGCGAAGGAGAGCAATGCAAAATGGTTCTCCGGATCTATTTCAAGAGTTTTTTTGATTTTTTCCAATGACTGTTGGATTCTACCATTATAATCCACGTTTGCACTTAATGTCATTACCAAAGGGTTCATGGGATCCAATTCAAACGCCATCTGTGAATGAAAATGTGCCTCGTCGTATCTTTTCAGGATCACTAAGAGATGTGCATAATAGATCCTTGACATCACATCGTTCGGATTTAGTTCAAGGGCCTTCAAAAACTCCTTCTCGCCCTTTTCCCAGTCCCATTCAGTCCACACTGCAATGATGCCATTGACAAAGTGGGAGTCGGTAAAATCCGGGTCAAGTTCCAGGGCTTTATTAATGTTTTCGTAGATTTTCGGTCCTGCTACTTCGGGTGCTGCAAATCCCGTCTGCGCTAATCCAACCCAGACCTGTGCGATACCGGCATAGGGAGGGGCAAAGTCAGGATCCTTTTCAATGGCCAGGTTCAGGTATTCCAGGGCCTTGTTGAGGGATTCCAGGCTGAGATCATCCCAGTAATGGTAGCCCTTTAAGTAGGCATCGTAGGCTTCCAGATCTGCAGTGGGTATTTTCTCAATAAGCTGTTTCTCTTCAGGAGCTATGACCGCTTTTAATTCAGCAGCTATTGATTTCGCAATCTGTATCTGGATATTGAAAATATCTTCCACATCGGTGATTTTTTGCTGGAATGACTCCCCCCAGAGATGTGTCTCATGCTCTGCCATAATTAACTGTGTCCTCAGCCTGAAGGCAGTGCCGTATTTCTGTCCGCTGCCCTCCACAATATAGTTTACGCCAAGCTCTTCGGCTATCTCAGGGACTGACTTTTTGCTCTCCCGGTATTGCTCGGCCGATGTACGGGATATAACCCTTAAATCTTTGATCCTTTGAAGGTTGTTCAGTATCTCCTCCATCACTCCATTGATGAAATAGGTGTTCTCCTGGTCGGGACTGTCGTTAATGAATGGAAGTATGGCAACTGATTTTTGAAGTTTAGTGGCGTCTGTTATCTGTTTCCCATCACCGGTTATAGCCTCCTTTTCAACTGAAGATGGTTCAATGAGTATCTCAATCCCCTTGTACCTGAGATACCATTTCATAATTATTGCCAGATTGCTTAAAGCAGGCTTAACCTGATCAGGATCAAAATCCTTCGGGTGGGCGCCGTACGTCGATAGACTGTTGAGACCATGCATCGAGGTTATAATATATGATGGTACTTTTTCTTCCTTGTTAAGTTTATCAATAATCCCTTTCAAAGGCTCTGTTTTCCGGGGTCTTTTCAATTCAGTTTCACACAGATCGGTAACAATCACCTCAAGACATCTTCTTGAATATAACATTGCTACATTCTCATCCCCTGTTTTCAGAAGTTGTCCTGTTTCCTTTTCAAGCTCGGGAAAATGACCGGTAAGAGACTCATTAAGTCTCTCAAGTTCTTTTAGTTCGGTTGACCAGATTGACATTTGAGAACATTAAGGTTAATAGTATGTATAAACAAATTTACGCCATTTTGATACCAAAGTCAAGTGAAGGTCAGTTGGATATACCCCAAAATTATTCCAAAATCGGATATCAGTTGAGAACTATAATGAGGCTCTCCCTAATTTATCACACTTCTGCAGTAAAATTTTCAGGTCAACTGACTTGTTGATATTCATGTATGATTTTATCAGATCCTGAAAGGATTCTGGATTGACAGAATAAAGAGCCACGAATGTGGCTTCATTTGAATAACCCCCGGTGTCAACCGGGGGCAAATTACACAATAAAGATGGCAAGCCCTGAAGGGGCGTGATATTGTGAGGGAAAATAGTTATGTAATCTGCTTATAGAATACAGCGTCAGGATTGAGGAAAGATACTTTCATTACCTTAATATTCAGCTCCTTCAGAGCTGGAGTTTTTTGGGTAGTTGCTTACCCCCGGTTGACACCGGGGGTTATTCACATTTGGCTCTTTCAGAGCTTGTCTGTGTTATACTTCAGGTTAATCATGGTAACAATTCTACTATTCTAATCAGGACATTGTGTTAATATGAATGAATATCTTTATTTGTAATATTTTTGAAGGATGTTTCTTACTGAAAATCAAGTAAAATGAAAAAATCAGTAGTTTTTACTTTGGTCATATTTAGCCTTTCTTCAGTATTATTGCTTCCGAGTGCTCCGGGACCACCTAATCTTATAATGAATCCTGGCTTTGAAGCCTCTTCTTCAGCTCCCCTTAACTGGCTGATTAAAGGTCCGATATCCTCAATGGAATCAACTACAAATATAGACAGCAGAATTAGTTATGAAGGAAGTCATGCCCTCAAAATGGTGAGTCTGAATCCTAAATGTCATGGTAGAGCGACCCAAATAGTTGGAATAAACGGGGGGCAGTCCTACCTGTTCACTGCCAGATTCCGGGCTGAGGGTGTCAGATCAACAGATAAAAGCATACTCATCAGAGTAAAATGGTTCAAAGGTAGCGATCAGCTTGGTTACAATTACATTTATCATGTTACAGGAGAAAATAACGGCTGGTTTCATGCATCTGATAAAATAAAGGCCATAGAAGAAGCGACCACTGCAGAGGTCTCGCTTGAATTCCGCTGGAGCACGGGGACTGTATGGTGGGACGACATTTCGCTTGAAAACTGCGCTGAAGATCTGCCAAGAAATATAACAGTTGGCACTGTATATTTCCGCCCACCTGGACCGACTGTTTCAGATAATGTAAAACTGATGAGCAATTTGCTGGATCAGGCTGGTGCATCAGGCTGCCGGATTGTATGTCTTCCGGAAGGATGGCCTACATGCAATACCGGATTGGGAATGACAAAGGTTGAGGCCAATACAATTGAAGGAAGTGCCTCAGCTATGATGGCCTCGAAGGCAAAACAATACGGAATGTACATAGTATCGGGCCTTTACAACTGGACAGGTGACACACTTTACAATATTGCAGTCCTTTATGACAGGAATGGAAAGATACAGGCAGTTTATAAAAAAGTTCAGCTGCCAGATTCCGAATCAGAACAGGGTGCAGTACCCGGAGATTCACTTCCCGTTTTTGAAACTGACTTTGGCAAGATAGGCATTCTGATATGCTGGGATAGTGTTTTCCCTGAAATTTCAAGGATTCTTGCGCTGAAAGGAGCTGAGATACTATTCTGCCCTATATGGGGGGACGTCAGAGGTGCAGAATCCTGGAAGATAACTGCGCAGAGCCGTGCTATTGACAATGGAGTCTATTTCGTTACCTCAATCTATGATGGACACAGTGTAATTGTTAATCCGGCAGGTGAGATTCTTCAGGAAAGCGGTATTCAGGGAACTCTGCTTTCTGCCGATATTGACCTGAATTTCAATCCTCCATGGGACTGGATAGGTAATGCCGGAAGGGGAATCTGGAAAGGTGTCTGGCGTAAGGACCGCAGATCAGATATCTTTGGGACTATTGCAGATTACAAATGAGTTATCTGTCTATTCCAACTTATAAGGTTGCCGGTATTCATAATGAAGGAGCTTGTTGGCTTCGCTGCTGTTAGTAATCTGCTCTTTATCAGCGTCCCACAGTAATATCGTTTTTGCTGCGATTGCTATGTTTGCCAGGTGGGCGAAACTGGTTGAGCGATGTCCTTCCTCAAGCGAACAGAGAGGTGTTTGCCTTGTCTTTATGCAATCCAGAAAGTCCCTTATAAGTGTTGAAGTACTATCTGCGCTGCTTCCATCATCAAGCATACGGTTTGTATTTTCAAATTCTTCAGGTTCAATGAGTTTATTCCAGGTCTGGAATTGGCCACGGGTAGCCGGAACGATTATATATGCGTTTTCATTGGCCAGCAATGTCCCTTTTGTCCCTCTGATCTCAATTTCTCCGAAAGGTAATACCGCTCCGCTATTAGCTTCATAATCACTGAATCTGATAATTGATCCTGAAGCAAATTCGAATGTCACCTCCAGGGTGTCAGGAATAGTACTGTCGTCATCCAGGACGTATTTACCTCCATGAGCGCTGACTGATAAGGGTGCCTTTTCTCCCATCAGCCAGCGTATAACATCAATATAGTGGACGCCCCAGTTCCCTATTTGTGAGGAGTAATCACTCCACCAGCGGAATGCGTACGGTGCAATATTATATCTATATGGAATAAAAGCTCTTGGCCCAAGCCACATATCCCAGTTAAAATCTTCTGGAGGAGCTTCCGGATTCATTTTCCCGATGCCGTTGGGATACATATTATTAACATGGGATGCTCTTCCTATGGTCAATTTTCCAAGCTTACCCGTCTCCATTATTTTTGATAATTTCTGATATACCAGATTGCCTCTCCGGTTTAATCCCACTGCTGCAACACGTCCGCTGGCGATCTGTGCATTGACCATAGCACGGCCCTCATAAATGGTTGCTGTAAGGGGCTTTTCAACATAAACATCCTTGCCTGCCTTCATCGCATCAATAGTCTGCAAGGCATGCCAGTGATCGGGTGTAGCGATACAAACCGCATCAATGGTTTTATCTTCAAGAAGCTTACGGTAATCATTATAGAGTGTTACCTCACCATTAAATCTCTCGCCCATTTTTGGGATGCGGCCGTCTTTACCGAGGAAACCTTCAGTATAGCGTTTATCGACTTTTGCGTAATCTCTTAAAAGATAAGGTTCATAAAGGTCACAAAGAGCGGCTACCTCACAGTCGGGCTGCGCCATAAACAGTCTGAGCAACTGTGATCCCCGGTTACCTACTCCAATAAAGCCGACACGGATTTTATCGTTTGGCCCTGGTAAAAGTGTACCCTTTGCTGTTTTAGTGTTCAATCCAAGTGATATGCCAGCGGCTGCAATTGAGGTTTTTGTAATAAAGTTCCTGCGGTTAATAGTGTTTTTTTTCATTGTATCTTCAAATTTATTTGATTGACTTATTTTATCATTATCTACTCAATTTGGTAACAACAACATGGTAGTAATAATATCCTTCAGAATTTCCGCCCCGCAACAGCCTTTTTTGCTGCTTCGAGATGAGGAATACAGTGTTGTTATTAATCTTAATTATTTGTATGGCAGATTCATTTTCTTGGCAATCTCCTTGAAACGAGGATCATTTCGAACATTATCGTAATCAGGCGATAATAGATATGGCAGATTGGGATCTCTGAAGTTGTATGCCTGCTCCAGCCAGTATATGGATTTATCGGTTCCCTGGCCTGCTGAATAAAACATGGCCATATCAGTTGGAGCAACTGGAGCAACCATTTGATTCTGATTTTCTGTCCATAATTCCGCTAATCTGTCAGCCAGGGATAAAACCGCCCCCTTGAAGCCATTTTTCAAATATCCCTGCTCAAGAGGTTTTACCGATTCAGGATCTACCATGCTCCAAAATGATTTTAAAGCAGCATATGCTTCTTCATTTCGTCCAACCATATAAAATGTAAACCACAGGTTTGCCAGGGCAAAAGGATATCCTGGTTCAAGACTTAAAGCGTCATTAAATGCTTTGATAGATTCATCATACTTTCTGGCCATATAAAGGTCAATTGCATTAAATGTCATGATAAAAGGATTCATAGGATCAAGCTTGAGAGCTATATCAATCTGTTCCAATGCTTCATCAGGCCTTCCCAGAATATTTAATAAATGGGAATACACTGCATGCGTCATAGCATTATTGGGATTGAGCGAAATGGATTTTTTAAATCCCGATTCACCACCTTCCCAGTCGAACATTCCCCAGGTCTTTTTATGTGCTAAACTATACTGTACTACCGCATTGTTACTGTCTATAGCATATGCTTTCATGACAGCCTCCATTGATTTGAGATTCCCTTCAGCAGGTGTGACGAGCCCCATTTGTTGACGATAAGCCCATACATCACAAATCCCTGTATAGGCAAGAGCATAATTAGAATCTATCTCTTTTGCCAGTTCAAAATATTGCATAGCTGAATCAAGAGATTCAGGAGTGAATTTATTGAGGTAGAACTGTCCCTTCAGATAGGCCTCATATGCTTCAAGATTATCTGTGGGTAACTTTTCAATCAGGCGTTTCTCCTGAGGAGTTATTGTTGCATTTAATTCAGCTGCAATACTCTGAGCAACCAGGCTCTGTATATTGAAAAATGTATTAGCACTTTCCAGTTTCTGTCGAAATGATTTACCCATTAAATGCCTTTCCCTTCCTTTACGGATCTCAATTAACTGTACTCTTAGAATTATTGAATCTCCATACTTCTGACCACTTCCTTCTACTATATAATTTACATGTCTTTCCCGTGCAATTTCCGGAAGTGATTTCATGGTGTTTCTGTATTGTTCAACTGAAGATCTTGAAATAGGTGTAAGGTCTTTGATTGTCTGGAGCCTGTTTAATATTTCTTCCATAACACCATCCATAAAATTTGTTGTTGAAGAATCACGGCTGTCATTTCTAAATGGTAATACAGCAATTGATTTTTCAACCGGGTTACCGAAGACATCAAATTTTATTATAACCAAAACAGCAGCAATAACTAAAAGGAAAGTGAAAGAATAGATCATGATCTTTTTTGTTGTATTCCATGGCTTTCTTGCTGTCAATTTTAGTGGTTTCTGCAACTCTTTTTGAGTATCTGATGGGACTATACTTTTGTTTTGTGATTCTTTATATTTCAGATACCATTTGATAACAATAGTCAGATTATTCAGAACCGGTTTAACCTGCTCCGGATCAAAATCTTTAGGATGTGCACCATAGGCTGACAGACTGTTCACATGATCCATTGAGGTGATAATATGTGAAGGGACTTTTTCTTCCTTATGCAGCTTGTCAATGATACCCTTAAGTGGTTCAGTCTTCCGCGGTCTTTTTAGTTCACATTCACAAAGATCGGTTATGATAACTTCCAAACATCTTCTTGAATACAGTAGAATGACATTCGGATCATCAAAGTGGACCAGTTGCTCCAGTTCTTTCTCCAGATCAGGTAACTTTCCCTTGAAGGATTCATAGAGTTTCTCAAGCTCTTTTATTTCTGCTGACCAGATTGACATTTGATTAACAATTTATGATCACTGAAGTTATTGTATATGTAAAGGTACGCCATACTGATACAAAAGTCAAGTAATAGTCAGATTGTGGCAGATACTGATGCAATGAATAAATTCACCACATAATTAATAAATACTACATCTGATATTGTATGAAGGGGTGATCTGAATGGCCTTCTTGTCATTAGGGCCGTATGATCATCAATCTTTCCGGCAACAGAATGTACTTTTGTAGTCTCCAATGCCTCTTCAAGGGTAAGGGGAAGCATTATAGTCCCTAACCTTTTAGCCAGTATTGTTTTACCCGAACCGGGAGGACCTATCATCAGAAAGATAAAAGACAAAGGGAAAAAGACAAAAGTTGAGGAACGGAGTGACGAACCGGAACGAAGTGGAGTTCGGCGGAGCCAAATCCCGCAGAGCGGGAATAAAAGATAAAAGTTGTTGGGTGCTTGTTGCTTGTTACCTGGTGCTGGATTCCGGGTGTTGGAGGCAACTGTAAACCCGGGAAAGGCTTTCGGCAGTTTCGGCCAGAATCACCAGCTTATCTTTCGCTTCAAGAAGAGTTGATCCACTGGGAGTTATATATTCCCCTCTTCTTTTAATGACAGTGATGAAGGCTGATCGCGGGAAACCAAGGTCAACAATCCTTTTCCCTATAACCGGACAGTCATCATCCAGTTCAATCTCAGCCATTACCGTCTTAATACTGCCTGAAAGTTCAATATCAGCAGGAGTTCTCTGTTTAGCCTTTTCCGGTAAAGAAACATGTAACCATTTTGCTATGCGGATCAGAGTTGTACCCTGTAGAAGCACGGAACTTAGAGAGATGAAGAAAACCAGACTGAAGATCATATCTGCCTTATCTGCACCGGCAAGCAAAGGATAGGTGGCAAAGACAACAGGTACACCACCCCTTAATCCTGCCCATGAAATATAACTTATATTTCTGAGTCTGACACTGAATGGGAGTAGCGATGCAAAGACACCGAATGGTCTGGCGATAAAAATAAGAAATGCGGAAAGAAGCAATCCAAGACCAATAACAGGGATGATATTACCTGGTAATACCAGTAAACCGAGTATAAGGAATAAAACAATCTGCATTAACCAGGCAATTCCATCAAAAACATGCATAATAGTTCTCTTATGAATAAGATACTGGTTACCAAGATAAACTGAAGCAAGATAGATGGCAAGAAAACCATTACCTCCTATAAAATCTGTAAATGCCCATGTAAAGAACATCAGGGCAATAACCAGAACCGGGTAAAGACCAGCAAAATCAAGCCTGATTCTGTTAATAAGCTCCTTCCCAAGTTTTCCGATTATTAAACCGGATGCACAGCCAATAAACATCTGTCTGATAAATAAAGGAATAATGCTTATTGACTGCTGATCATTCTCCATTATGAGCCCCGTAAAGACAATTGTTAAAAAATAAACCATGGGATTATTGCTCCCGCTTTCAAGCTCGAGTGTGGCACGGATATTTTTTTTCAAACCAAGGCTTTTTGAACGCATTATTGAAAAAACTGCTGCCGTATCTGTTGACGATACAATTGAACCTACCAGAAGGCCTTCGTAGAAAGTAAAGTCCGTTATTAATGACCAGACAAATATACCCACGGAGACGGTTGTCAGAAATACCCCTACAGTTGAAAGAGTAAGACCATGCCAGAATACCGGTTTTATCACTTCCCATTTTGTTTCAAGCCCGCCGGAAAAAAGAATAAAATTCAGGGCAACAATACAAATTAAACGGGCTACCCTGGGATCTTCAAATCTTATAATCCCGAATCCTTCCGATCCGGCCAGCATTCCTATAATGACAAATAAAACAAAAGTTGGAACTCCAAGCTTATATGATGTTTTTCCCGCAATAATACTTATCCCGAGAAGAACTGAACCGATAAGGAGTATATTTTCAAGTGTCAGTACCATTTAAATCTGTTCTTCACCTGAGAAACTGTTTCAAGGACTTCTTAAACCTTATGAATATAAATATAGAAGTTTTTATTCAAATAAAGCCCGATGGAAAATCACCGGACTTATTCAATTAACTTACTAACCATATTAAGATTGCCGTCCATGCCAGGGTTGAATCCCCGCGAGCGCTTACCCCGCTGCTTGCAGCGGGGTAAGCGAGCAAAAAAATAGAAAAATCCTTATTGGGGATCGAAGATTCCTCGCAGCTTGCTGCGAGGATCTTCAATTATTATCTTAATTATCCCATAAATCAGGATGGCTTAAATATCTCTCACCACTGTCATAGGCAAAAGTTAATACCTTTCTGGATTCCTGAGAATCAACGACAAGCTGAGAAATAGCAGCCAGCGATGCTCCCGTTGAAATACCGGCCAGAAGTCCTTCGCATAATGCAGCCGATCTGACCATCCTGAAGGCATCGCTCTCATCAATTGTTACTATTTTGTCGGCTATTCCTTCTTCAAAGTTTTTTGGAACAAATCCTGCGCCAATACCCTGAATGGAGTGGGGCCCCGGATTTCGACCACTTAACACCGCAGAAGCTGCTGGTTCAACTGCATAAATCTTAATGAGAGGAAATACTTTCTTCAGTTCCTTACCAACACCGGAAATATGACCACCTGTTCCGACACCCGTAACCATATAATCAAAACCCTCAGGAAAATCCGAAATGATCTCAAGTGCTGTACTTTCTGAATGAATCCGTGGATTAGCCGGGTTATCGAACTGCATGGGCATCCATGATCCCGGGGTGGATTTTACAATCTCCAACGCCTTCATCACTGCACCATTCATCCCTTTTTCCGTTGGGGTAAGCACAAGGTCAGCACCGTATGCTTTAAGAATTGTTCTCCTCTCAATGCTCATTGATTCAGGCATAACCAGAATAATCCTGTATCCTTTTACTGTACCTGCCATGGCCAGACCTATGCCTGTATTCCCTGATGTCGGTTCTACTATTGTACCTCCGGGTTTAAGAGTGCCTGATTGTTCGGCATCTTCGATCATTGCTGTCGCAATCCTGTCTTTAATACTGCCCCCCGGATTCCTTCTTTCATCCTTAATCCAGACCTCATGACCGGGAAAAAGTCTCGAAAGCCTGATATGGGGAGTCTTTCCTATTGTTTCGAGAACATTATTGAATCTCATGTATTACTCTTTGTTGTTTTTATCCTTTTTCCCTTTATTATTACCCCGATCTCTTACTGTCACCCTGTTCTCATGATAAACGAGGGAAAAGGGAGGAACAGACCCGGTTAGCCAGACATTACCTCCGATAATACTGTCATGACCAATAATTGTGTCACCGCCAAGTATTGTACTTCCTGCATAAATTATTACATCATCCTCAATGGTGGGGTGCCGTTTGGTACTGGCCATATTTTTGCTTACACTCAGAGCTCCTATTGTCACACCCTGATAAAGTTTTACCCTCTTGCCTATGATTGCAGTCTCTCCTATTACTATTCCTGTTCCGTGGTCAATAAAAAAAGGAGACCCGATAGTTGCCCCCGGATGTATATCTATACCGGTAAGAGAATGCGCATATTCTGTCATAATACGTGGTATTAACGGGACACCGGAATTAGTCAGTCTGTTAGCCAGCCGGTAAACAAGGATGGCAAAAAATCCCGGGTAGGTCATGATAACCTCATCAACAGATGTTGCTGCCGGATCATTCTCCGCAATTGAAGCCGCATCATCCTCGAGTTTTTGTCTTATTTCGTGTAATGTTTTAAAAAATATTCTGACAAGTTCTCTGGCCGGTGCAGGTAATTTCTCTTTCATAGGTTTCAACAGACTGAGCAACCTTTTCCGCAGGTTGGCTTCAGAAACAGGATGGCAGAATCCTCCTCCTGCGGACGGGAAAAGGGTTACAGTCAGTTTTTCCGTAAAAGACACAACTCCCGCTTTCGACGGAAGATTATGGATCTTCAGTCCTTTCATAACATATTGATAATTTCGTATTATTTATAATTATTTTCAAAATTCTGATTGAAAAAGGTTATCCTATATTTCATTATATCCTCTGATTTCACTGATAAACTGCTTTATAGTGTCAGAGTTTGCTCCTTTATCTCCAAGAATCTTTATAAATGCACTTCCGATAACTGCCCCATGTGCCATCCTGCAAGCCTCTGTGAATGAGCTGAAATCTGAAATTCCAAAACCTATAAGCCGTGGATTTACCAGATTCATCACTTTTATCCTTTTAAAATATGTTATCTGGTCTTCTGAAAAACTCCCTTTGATCCCGGTTGTTGAGGCTGCTGAAACCATATAGACAAAACCCCGGCTTATCCTGTCAATCATCCTGATACGCTCATCATGCGATTGCGGAGAGATCAGAAGTATGTTGTATAAGTTATATTTTTCAAACAGACCCTGGTATTGATCAACATAAATTTCAGGAGGCAGATCCGGAAGAATAACACCATCAATTTCAACTTCATCACATTTACGACAAAATTCTTCCATCCCTAATTTAAGAACAGGATTGATGTAACCCATCAAAACAAGGGGTATTGTGACCTGGCTGCGAATATCAGCCAGTTGATTGAAAAGCAAATTGATATTCATGCCATTATGTAATGATGCTTCACTGCTTTTCTGTATCACTGGCCCGTCAGCCAGCGGATCTGAAAAGGGCATCCCTATTTCAATCATATCAACCCCTGCCATAGCCAGATCTTTAATTATCCCTGCTGTTGAATCGATTAACGGATAACCCGCTGTAAAATATATCGAGAGTATATTATTCTTTTTTGTTTGAAATAACTTATCAATCCGGTTCATTTTCTTTAGTATATTGAGTATCTTGGATCATAAACATAATTTTATTGATTTTCTTCATTTGCCCCTTACCCTGAAGGGTGCGAAGCCTTTTATAGTTTAATCTCCTCCATATATTTCATGTATGCTGCCATATCCTTATCACCGCGACCCGAAAGTGTAACAACGACAACATCATCAGCTTTGAATTTTAATCTTCCCAGGATTGCAAGAGCATGGGCAGGTTCGAGAGCCGGAACTATTCCCTCCAGCCTTGTCAGCCGGAAAGCTGCCTCAAGAGCTTCATTATCAGTTGCATGTTCGAACAGCACCCTGTGCGACTTATCCATCCACGCAAACATAGGGCCTATCCCCGGATAATCAAGCCCTGCGGAGATGGAATATGGTTCTGTTATCTGACCATCATCATTTTGCATGAGCATAGTTCTGCTGCCATGAATAACCCCGGGAGTTCCGATTGCTATAGTTGCAGCCGATTCACCACTCTCTGTTCCTTTACCAGCTGCTTCCACAGCTATCAGCTTTACATTTTCATTATCAAGGTAATGATAAAAAGAGCCCGCGGCATTACTTCCCCCTCCCACACAGGCAATTATGTAATCAGGATCGGCTTTTCCGGTATGTTCTGTGAGTTGCCATCTCATCTCTTCGCTGATCACTGACTGAAGCCGTGTAACAAGATCGGGATAAGGGTGTGGACCAACAACGGAACCGATAATATAATGAGTATCAACAGGATTATTGATCCAATCCCGTATGGCTTCATTGGTAGCATCCTTCAGTGTCATATTTCCGCTCGTCACAGGTACCACGTCGGCACCAAGCATTTTCATCCGTAAAACATTAGGTGCTTGCCTTTCAACATCGAGCATACCCATATAAACAATGCACTTCAGACCCATCAGAGCACATACGGTTGCTGTGGCAACTCCATGCTGCCCTGCTCCTGTCTCTGCAATAATTCTTGATTTCCCCAGCCTCTTTGCAATAAGGATCTGCCCGATTGTATTATTTATTTTATGAGCTCCGGTATGATTAAGGTCTTCACGCTTGAGATAAATAGTTGTACCATAAAACTCCGAAAGCCTGACTGTATGAAATAACGGAGATGGCCTTCCTGCATAATCCCGTAAAAGTACAGAGAATTCTTCCCTGAAATCCTCATCATTAAGGATATTCAAATAGTTATCCCTGAGCTCTTTAATATTCGAATACATCATTTCAGGAATAAATGCACCTCCAAATTCACCGTAAAATCCTCGTTCATCAACATTATAATTCATAGCCTGTTATCTTTTAATTTCATCAATAAACTCTTTTACCTTTGAGCTGTCTTTTATTCCCGGACGGATCTCAAAACGGCTGTTAATATCCACTGCAAAAAGGTTTTTATGATTTATTTTTTTAATAACTGAAACATCCTCAGGTCCGATTCCTCCTCCCAGAAAGAAAGGTTTATTGAACTCGTATTCGTTTATTTTATTCCAGTCGAATTTCATACCGCTGCCTCCCTGGCTGCCGGTCCTGGTATCGAATAAAAAATACTCGCAAACCTCCATATATTGATCAAGTGTTATGAACCTTAAGTTGTTACTTATCTCAAAAACTTTAATAATAATCAATCCGCTCTCTTTCAATATATTACAATATTCAGGAGATTCATCGCCGTGCAGTTGTACCAGATCCAGTCTGTAAATGTTTACCGTTTCAATTATCCTGGAAGGTTCTTCATTGACAAAAACACCTGTTTTCTGGATACCTTCGGGAATATTGCTGAAAAGAGAGGGGGCCGGTTTATTGCCCACGTAACGTTTTGATCCCGGATAGAAAATAAAACCCATATAATCAGGCGATGTTTCGGCTATCTCTTCTGTGTTAACCGGATCGGTCAATCCGCAAACTTTAATCTTTAGCATACTCTTTTTATATTTCTTTAACAAAATCAGAAAATGCAGAAACCGGGTCCTCACTGATCATGAAAATCTCACCCATCAGGAATCCATTATATCCCGCCTCCCGCAATTCCCTGACAATTACCGGTGATGATATTCCGCTCTCCGAAATCTTCAGGAATTGTACAGGAATCTTATCCGCCATCTCAACAGAAACATTTATGTTCACACTGAAAGTCTTGAGATCACGGTTATTAATCCCAATAATATTTACATGTTCATTTACCATTTCAAGTTCACCCGGAGAGTGTAACTCAAGTAATACCTCCATGCCGAGTGAGTGCGACAGAGCAGCAAGTTTAAAAACCTGTTCTCGCCCCAGGGCAGCAGCAATCAGTAAAATTGCATCTGCACCTGCAGCTTTTGATTCAACCACCTGTAATTCATCAATAATGAAATCTTTACGCAAAACCGGGATAAAATTTAGTTCACGGGCAAGTATAAGATCATCGCAGCTGCCTCCGAAAAATTTCTTGTCTGTGAGGATCGACAATCCTGATGCTCCGGCACGTGCATACCCCACTGTCACCTCTCCAATATGGGCATTAGAATTGATTATGCCCTTTGAGGGTGACATTCTTTTGAATTCAGCGATAATACCTGTCCCGGCCGGATTTAAAATTGAATTTGAAAGAGACAAGGTCTCCCTGGGATAGAGCTTTCTGTTCTCCAGATCTCTGAATGAAGTCTGCTCTCTGAGCTTCATGACTTCTTTCTTTTTATTATCAATTATCTTTTCAAGAATTGTCATGGTTGCATCTCAACAAGCTTAGTAAGCGATCCCAGGGCCTTTCCGCTGAAAAGTGAATCCTCGGCTATTACCCTGCATTCTTCCAGCGATTTTGACGGATAATAACACTTTATTGCCAGTTGTGAATTTACAATGACAACATTATTCTGAGCATTTGTGCCATTCCCTTCAAGTATGTCTTTAAATATACCTGCTGCTTCATTTACTGTTTGTCCACCCTGCAAATCCGATGGGCTGGTCATTTCATAATTAAGGATTTCCGGTGTAATAATCTGTTCCACACCATTAAAAATATATTTGAAACCGTCAGTAAGAGAGACTTCATCATATCCATCAAGGCTATGGATAATTGTATATTGAATATCAGACATCTGGTATAAATAATTATATAAACGGGCTAGTTCAAGGTTATAAACTCCCACCAGCTGTCTCTGAGGGAAAGAAGGATTTACCATGGGGCCGAGCATATTAAAAAAAGTCTTCACCTTAAGAGCCCTGCGTATCGGTACAACAGTCTTCATTGCGGGATTGAACAGAGGAGCGTGTAAAAAACAGACACCTGTTTTATCAATTTCCCGTCTTAATTTATCCCTGTCAGTAGAGAACTTATAGCCAAAATGTTCAAGAATATTCGATGACCCGCAGGCTGAGGTGACGCTATAATTTCCATGCTTGGCAACTTTGATGCCTGCTCCGGCCAGCACAAATGTAGTAAGTGTGGAAATGTTAAAAGTATCTTTACCATCTCCCCCGGTACCACATACATCTATAGTATCAAAATCCGACAAGTCAATCCTTATACAAAGATTCAGCAATGCATCCCGGAAACCCGACAATTCCTCAACTGTAATGCTTCTCATCAGATATACCGTAATAAATGCTGCTATTTCCGATTCGGAATAGTTGTTTCCTGCTATATTGGTCAGTACCTCCTCAGCTTCCTGCTTATTAAGAGTTCTGTGATCAAACAGATAGTTAAGTATTTTTCGCATTGTATGTAATTTTTGAAGTTTTCTGTGTATAAAATTCTTGCTTTGTGATTACAGTTTCCGGATATCATTGCTATAACTCAACCCAGTTTTTTATAATCTCTGGCCCGTACTCTGTAAGAACAGATTCCGGATGAAACTGAAGACCTCTTACATCATAATTTCTGTGACTGATACCCATTATGATTCCATTTTCGTCTTCACAGGTAATACTAAAACATTCCGGCAGATGTTTTTTTGATACGACCCACGAGTGGTAACGACCGGCCATGATCATGGGAGGAATATTTTTAAGCAATGGATCATCAGCGACTCTTATTTTTACCGGTGATGCTATCCCATGATAAACAGTACTGAGATTAAGTATCTTCCCTCCAAAAGCTTCACAGATTGCCTGATGACCCAGACAGACTCCAAGAATGCTTTTACTTGATCCATACCTTCTGATAACATCAAGACATATGCCTGCCTCGGATGGAATACCGGGACCCGGGGAGATCAGAATCTTATCGTATTTATCAATTTCTTCGATCTCTATTTCATCATTCCGGAAAACAGCCGGACATGTACCTGTCAGTTTTTCGATACAGTGAACCAGGTTATAGGTAAACGAATCGTAATTATCAATAACTATCATTTTTTTCATCTTATTCCTCCTGCCATTTCAATAGCTTTTTCCAAAGCACCAAGTTTATTGTTAACTTCCTGCAGTTCATTATTCTCATTCGATCCTGCAACGATACCGGCGCCGGCCTGGTAGTAGAGTATATTCCCCTTGCTCAGGAATGTCCGTATCATTATTGCATGGTTAATTGATCCTCTGAGATCTATAAATCCGATTGCACCTCCGTAATAACCGCGTCGTTGATTTTCATATCTGTCAATAAGCTGCATGGCCATGTGTTTTGGAGCTCCCGAAAGGGTACCTGCCGGAAAGGTGGCAGTCATCATGTCAGCAATGGATGATTCCTCACGAAGTTCACCTGAAACAGATGAAACAAGATGTATTACATGGGAATAGAACTGCACCTCACGCAAGCTTTCAACAGTGACATTTTTAGCATGACGGCTCAGGTCGTTCCTTGCAAGATCAACCAGCATGATATGCTCAGCATTCTCTTTTAGATCATAGGTAAGCCGCTCAGCAATCATCTTGTCATTCTCATCATCACCTGTACGCATGAAAGTACCTGCAATAGGATTAATACAAGCTTTCCGTTTTTGAATTTTTAGTTGGGCTTCAGGTGAGGAACCAAAAATTTTATAACTGCCATAATCGAAATAAAACAAATAAGGTGATGGATTTATTGAGCGCAATGCTCTGTAAACATTAAACTCATCTCCGATAAATTGTTGTGAAAACTGCCGCGAAAGGACAATCTGGAACACATCACCCCTGTAACAATGCTCCTTGCCTTTAGTCACCATCTCTTTGTACTGTTCATCAGTGATATTCATTTTTTCCTCACCTGTAGCCTTGAATGCATATATCGCAAAATTTCTGCTGTTAAGGAGAGTTTCCAGCATCTCAATTTCACATGGCTCTCCATCAATCTGGTTTTCAATTATTTGTAATACATTCTGGAAATGATTGATTGCAATTATATACTTATAAAGGCTATATCGTACATCTGGGATTTTATGTTCATATATGTCATATTGTTTAAATTTTATTTTTTCGAAATACTCAACTGCATCATAAGAGACGTAACCGAACAAACCATTTACCGGTATCTCACCGGTAAGTTCGGATTGTACAAATGATTCAATAAACGCTGTAAACCTTTGGTTAAAAGTGTTTTTATCAACCAGCTTCGTACTTGTTTTTGATCCATCCGGGTATGTTTCAGTTACTGACCCGTCATCTGCTTCAAAAGTGGCAATGGGTTTCAGGCAGATATATGAATAACTGTTCTCATTGCCGCGGTAATCTGAACTCTCGAGAAGAAGTGAATTTGGATAAATATCTCTAATTTTCAGATAAATGCTCACCGGAGTAATTGTGTCAGCCAGTAATTTGAGTGCTTTTGTCTTTACATTGAATTTTTTCATTTTTCACCGTTTTGCAAGTGTTATTAATCAAAACTGCCCGTCGTGAGTACGACGGGCCGTTTATTAATATCTTATAAAATAATATACAAATAGCTGGTAGTCTCACATTCTAAAGTGAAATCTGCTTAACCACCAACACCAGTCTGTATAAAATACTTTCATTTTTAAAATCATAATCACATACAAAAATAAACCTTGTTTTGGATAAAACAAATTTTTATTCCATTTGTTAAGTAATTAAATGGCTTAAATGTAATAAATCTTGCAATTAACTACTTTTAAAAGAGTAATTCTATTAATTCTGTCCTGCCAATATTAAGAAATTGCTCACCTCGTTCGGAATGAAAGGTGTTTAAGCAGTCTTACATGAGAGAGGGGTATGTTAAAAGCTTAATTTTGTCTTCTATCCCTCTCGATACGCCAGCTGTCGGACGTGGCAGGCTGTAAAGGTCGAATTATTAATATCCTTATGATCAAAACCTCCCCTTTTGGGGATTGAGAGGCAAAAACAGGAAATATAAATCACTTAAAAATAATTAATTATGAACATGTTTTGTTATCAGTGTCAGGAAACCGCCAAAGGAACGGGCTGCACTATTTCAGGTGTATGCGGGAAAAAGCCGGAAGTAGCAAATATGCAGGATCTTCTTGTTTTTGTTTTAAAAGGAATTTCTATTTACAGTACAAGAGCAAGAGAACTGGGTATTGAAAATGATAAAGTGAATAAGTTCATTTTTGACGGTCTCTTCATGACCATCACCAATGCAAATTTTGACAATGAGAGGTTTGTATCAGCTGTGAGAGAAGGCCTTAAGCTGCGTGAGGAAATAAAAGCAGCTTTTATCAATGCCGGTGGCAAATTGCCGTCAAATCTTCATGATTCAGCTTCGTGGACAGGAGACACCGTGGAAGAATTTGAAGCAAAAAACATTTCAGTGGGAGTCCTGTCAACGGAAAATGAAGATATAAGGTCGCTGAGAGCTCTCATTACTTATGGTGTAAAAGGGATGGCCGCTTACACTGAGCATGCTTTCAATCTCGGCTATGAGGATAAATCAATTTATAAATTCATGCAGGATGCCCTTGTTGCCACAACTGACGACACCCTGAGTGCCGACCAGCTTGTTTCACTGGTAATGGAAACCGGGAAATTCGGTGTAACAGCTATGGCGCTTCTCGACAAAGCCAATACAACAACATACGGAAATCCTGAAATAACAAAAGTAGATATAGGAGTAAGAAACAACCCCGGAATCCTGATAAGCGGCCACGATCTGAGAGACATGGAGGACCTGCTTAAGCAAACAGAAAACACAGGAGTAGATGTATACACTCACAGCGAAATGCTTCCCGCCAACTATTATCCCGCATTTAAAAAATACAACCATTTTGTCGGGAATTACGGTAGTTCGTGGTGGAAGCAGAAGGAGGAATTCGAAACCTTTAACGGTCCCATACTGTTTACTACCAATTGCATTGTGCCTCCAGGGAAAGATGCTTCATACTCTGATAAAGTATATACCACAGGTGCTGCAGGATTCACAGGATTCAAGCATATAGCTGACAGACCGGCAGGCGGACAGAAGGATTTCTCAGAGATTATAGCACATGCAAAAAAATGCAATCCTCCAATTGAAATTGAGAAAGGTGAGATAATCGGAGGATTCGCTCATAACCAGGTGTTTGCCCTTGCCGATAAGGTGGTTGATGCCGTTAAATCAGGAGCCATAAAGAAATTCTTTGTCATGGCAGGTTGCGACGGACGCATGAAGGATCGCAACTATTACACCGAATTTGCTGCTGCCCTGCCGAAGGATACGGTTATCCTTACGGCTGGTTGCGCAAAATATCGTTACAACAAACTACCACTCGGTGATATTAACGGTATCCCCAGAGTACTCGATGCCGGTCAGTGTAACGACTGCTACTCGCTTGCAGTAATAGCAATGAAATTAAAGGAGATATTTAACCTGAACGATATCAACGAACTGCCGATTGCATACAATATTGCATGGTATGAACAAAAGGCAGTGATCGTTCTTCTTGCTCTTTTATACCTGGGAGTAAAAAATATTCATCTCGGACCTACATTGCCGGGATTCCTCTCACCAAACGTTGCAAAAGTGCTTGTTGAAAAATTCGGAATTGCCGGGATAGGAACGGTGGATGATGATATTAAATCATTCCTGAATTAAGGATAAGATCAAGTTGCTGGGTGCTCCACCTTCGCTAAAGCTACGGTGGACAAAGTGGGTGCCAGCCTTCGCTACGACCTACGCTGAAGCTTCGGTCGTCAAGGAAAGCTTCGGCTGGTAATACTGGGTGTTGAGGTGACAAAATCCTTTACAATATCGCCTTTACAGTCTTTCCATTTTGCGGATGCAAATTATTTCTAATGAAAATAAACAGGAATAAAATCTACAGGAACTTATTAGTCATATTATTCGGTAGCTTGTTAAAACCTGGAACGTGCCCATAAAACTGTCTGATACTTAAGATATTGGTCTAATTATCATCTTACTACTTGGGGATCATAAAACCTAGTACTATAATCATATTAATAAATTCAAAGAACCATTATTTTATTTTGAGTAAATCTTCGACAGTATTTTTTACCTCAATGGCAATCTCATAATATTCTTTTGTTTCTTTTACTCCGGGCACATAAAAATCATCCGGATATCTTACAGACACGCCAAATTCTGTTAAGCTTTTAAAATCAAATTTAAAATTGATCGCATCAATTTTCTGGCATTCTGCAAGCAGGAAGTCAACATCATGAGTTCTTGGGAAATCCACATCATGAAAGATAAGAAATGACTTCAGGTATTTTTCAACTGCCTGCTGTGCATGAAAACAGATTGTACTTGTATAATGCTCTATACCTGAATTTACCAGGTTATCCATTACAGCAATATCCTCTCTCGCCCTGCATAACCAATTCCGTATATAGTCTTCTTCTGGCTGGTTCATAAGATAATGGCTTCCTTGAGAATATTACGGATCAGGTGTCCCGGCAATCTCTTCTTTCTTTCTATTTCCTCATTATTCTGAATCAGTATATCTGACCTGATACCTTTTCCTAAAAGTTCTTTCCTGATTTTTGTTCGTAATAATATTTTATCTCCTGCAGTTAACTTCTTTCCCGTTATAATAAGAATATCATAATCGCTTTCTGCATCAGCTTCATCGCGAGCCCTGGAACCGAACAGCATTACTTCTGCATCAGTAATATATTTAACTGCAGTAGCCTTTATTAAATCACTGATATCCTTATTAGTTGTCATAACCAAACGGCTTTCAAACAAAAGTACAAATTTTTATTATTAACTTTTTCATATTTTTTCTTTCAGGGAGGCTTAGAACCATATTCTCAAAATCGAAAAGGCAATTATAATCAAAGTAGTTTCTGCTTATATCAGGGATTACCGCACACGGCAGGCTTATGCGTCTTAATCCTTTTTCTATTAAAAAACTAAGGTAGTAAACAGGTTAATTTTATTCCATATTCTTAATGGCTATATCTACCAACTCCAAAAATATGTTAATAGTTTTAGCTAACCCAGTATCACTATTCTTATATATGTATAAAGCTTCCTTTAAATCCTTATAATCATATTCCCCATCTGAAAGGCCTTTACCTTTAAAATATAGCTCAGTCCCAATTAACAAAGCATAAAGATTCATCAGCTCTTTATTGCTTTTTTATGTAAAGCAAGTCATTATATACTCTACATTATTAACTATAAATGTCAGATAGTACTTCCCAGGAACCTCTGAGAAAGCTCCATCTGATTCAAGGCAAAGTTTATTTAATACATGAAGATTCAAAGGTAATGTTATCAACATATTTTAATATGAAACTTTCCCCTATAGAATTATTTTCATCAAAATTCAGATTAACTGTTGTTGAATAATTCTTGTTAGTACTTTTATCAAATCCTCTGAATGATGATTCGATAAGTTTTTTTAAAGCCTCTGCCCACTTATTTACATCACTATTTGAAGCTGAAGAAGCATTTACTACTTTTAAATCAATGATAAATTTAACATTATTCGTTCCAGTCTGAATTTCTTTTGTTGTTACTTTATATCCTTCAAGACCGTCCAATCTATACAAACCACTGGATTATTACTCGCATATTGGAAAGTAGTCATCGAAGGAAATTTTTCAGCAAGGGGTCAATGGTGGTAAATC
>Ga0315552_1000059_pt1 | contig 69110 bp, 57 predicted proteins | sample SalMarSW160170MG_2_FD_203102 | JGI IMG/M metagenome (GOLD analysis project Ga0315552, IMG submission 203102) | Salt marsh sediment microbial communities from the Plum Island Ecosystem LTER, Massachusetts, United States - Salt Marsh Sediment SW1601-70 ...
CCCCTGCGGCCTTTGCGGCGAGTTGCAATCCGCCAGGCTCCGCTGCGCTCCGCCTGCCGGATTGCAGGATAAAGAACGTGGATAACTCTCTAATCGAGGTTGGTACATAATTCGGGGTCAGATCACCCCCAACCTTTTTCTTTAATCGTTTCTTTTGCCAAATTAGGTAAGTCAGATTCAAGAACCTTATCTTCCTTTTTTTCTACCTCAGCCATTACTTTATCTTGGAATTCTTTCATTTCATTTACAACTATCCCAAGACCTTTTGACAATGAATGTTGGATTTTCTCAATTTCTTTCAGGAAGTTATTTACCGAAATGCCGAATAACTCATTAAAAATCTCATCATGCGGACTTAATAAATCATATAAGTGAGGCATATCGTGTACGAAATATCTATCACAACGCACACTAAGCCACAACATTTCGGCTTGCACATAAAAATAGTCATAATTCACATCGTAATCTTTTTGTGTGGCTTCCAAGAATGCTGACCTATATATTTGAAACCAAGGAATCAAAGTATCATATAAGCTCTTAACTTCATTAAATAGTTCTTTCCATGCAGTCTCATCAAACTTGGTTATATTTACATTAGAACATGGAGTAGATACTATTACACTCTGAATATAATCAAGCATTCTTGCTGTAACCATCTCTTCAAACCCATATTCGATTTCAGAAGTTTTCCCAATCGTTGAGCAAGCAAAATGGAAATAGCTGCATTGCAATAAAATAAGAGGATTAAATCCTTGAACAAGCTTACGAATCTTGTTGACGCGCCCGTTAATCTCCTCACACATTTTAGGGTATTGTTCCGCAGCTTTCTTTTTGAATGCCTTGTGTTGCTTTGGCGTCATATTACTTTTCGTGACAATGGTCTTCCCGAAACGGGTCATAGCAATTCCGCCACCATAAAATACTTCATCTGGCTTCAATAAGACTTTTTTTCTCTTTTTTCTTAAATCCCTTAGCATTTCATCGTATCTTCGTATGTATATTCTACCTCTCTTTGAAGAGAGAAAAACCATGGATAGCCATTTTTCACCCTGCCATAATTCCTCTTTTTCTTGTTTTACAATTTTACCGCCAAAATCCAATAAAGAAAACCCAAACCCGCAATCTTGTCCCCGCATGTCTCTGCCTGTACCCGCGAAGGCGGGTAGCGGGGACCCTTCTTTATTTCCGCCTGCCCCCGGGTGAGCTCCTGCGCACCCACAAGCCAGGGTCAAAACTAACAAATCCGCGTAAATCCGCGTAAATCCGTGTAAATCCGTGGTTGCTATCTCGTATTTCTCAAAGTTGCCCGCTTTTACCGACAAAATTATCTCCGGCCACTTCATAAAAAGCAAGAAAAATACTGAGCATAAAAAGCTCGTAGTCATTTGACTATCCTCATCCGGCATCTCACTTCGTCATTCGTCATTCCTTGCTCGATATTCGATATTCCTTTTTGTCTTTTTATCCAATTAACTAATCACAAATTAACCAATTAACTGTCGTCGCCCCGCCTGCCCCGAATAAGCCGTAGCCCTGATTAAGCCGAAGCCCTGAACGCAGCCGAAGGGGAAGCCGAAGGGTCAGCCGAATGGGTCGAATGGATCCGTTGTTTTAAATAGGTAAAAATTCCGCCGATTTTCAATCAAAAACGCTGATACCTCAGAACAAAAATCAAAATGTTCAAAAATTCTTTAACTTACTTTCCCAAATAGATTTACGAGAATCTTGAATCGATATTTGAAGACTTTTTTCGCATCAAAAGTGCAGGTAGCTCTAATTATAGAAGCGCTACTTTTTCGCCTCTGGCAAAAAGAAGCCAAACTCTAAGCTTGTCCCCGATTGTCGTAGTCGGGGATCCAGATTATAGCTTATCCATTTAACCAAATTATCCATTTTTACCAAATTAACCAATGAATCATAACAACCATAGAGAATCGAGCATCGAGCATCGAGTATCCAGTTATTTACGTGCCTATAAGGAACCTCTACATCTGTCGAGAATCCTCTACAAATCAGCTCATTTTATGCAAAACAAACCCAATTTCCGAAAAAGTCAAATGAATGTAAATCCATATATTACAAGGAATTATGAAAATATATCCAATTGGACACTTGGTGAAAACAAACCCAATTCAAACCCAATCAAACCCAATTTGCCAGAGAGTAAAATTGATGCAAAGTCTGTATTTACAAAGGATTACAGAAAAAAAGACGCTTTCGCAGTCCGAAAAAACAAACCCAATTCAAACCCTGTCCTGAGCGCAGTCGAATGGGCCAATTTCTGAAAAGCCCAAAATGAACGCAAACTTATATGTTATAGAGGATTATGAAAATGAAACCACCTTCAGACCCCAAAAATACAAACCCAATCAAAGCCTGTCCTGAGCGCAGTCGAATGGGCCAATTTCACCTACCCCCAAAACCCCCCATCTTCTCACAAAATAACTCCCCTTCTATCCTACCCGGCCAACGTACAATCCTTCATAACCACCAGGCGTTAGCCGTATGTTTTGCCGGTTTCATCCACGTAAATAGTGCCGCTTGCCTGTTTTATCACTTTAATGGCCTTGGGTACCTCATCCAGCTTTGGGACCTTGAATATTTTGCCACACTTGCGGCAGTTTATCCTTCGGTCGGAGGCACTGCTATCAAGCAGCCAGGTAGTGCCGCATTTCGGGCATTGGGCGATAATCTGCATCGGTATATTCCTTATACCAACAGCCGAATACTAAATAAGGAGCACCTTTTGGAACTAACTTTAAGCCAAAATATTCTACTCACGCCGTCGATAGTTATCCATCAGAAATTTATCTACTGTCCCATAACTTTCCTTCTGACCAAACGTTATCACCTTATATACAAAGAACAAAAGTCTGTGGCTGAGTTTGGTGAGATTTTCCTTGATTTAGATTCTTAAATCTGCTAAAATAATTAGTGTTGGGGGCGGAATGAGAAAAAGAATTTCATGTAAAGTTATTAGAACAATTCCTCTTAGCACAAACAGCAGTGAGCTGCGCGATGCAAGCATGTCAAACGACCGATCTCATAACATTAGCGATTCTGCTTCCAGAACCCTAACCACAAAAAAGTACATTTGGGAACCGGCTGCGAATGCTCAAGCCGGACACACCAATAACTCAGTTACCTATACAGACCGGTTAGACATTACAAGAATGTCCATCAACGATGGTCTGACAGCGCAAATACTCGATATTTACGTTTAAATTTGGCTTTCCGCTTTATGAGCTACAGTCATCAAGGCCGAGTAGGCAGTCTATATCAAATCTTTTAGAAGGTGTCTCAGGTAAAAACGGCATTGTGAGAGTATTATTGCAGATGCAATTATAGTGAAAAAGACATCAGGCGAGACCTCATTTATCACAACAGCCAAGGCTGTACCTGCGGCGGGAGGATGCTCGACATCCAAAGCTACCATAACGAAGATAGCAATTCCCACTACGAGTGGATACTCAATAAAATATGGGAGTGTGACGAAGTAGAATATATTTCCCGTGACCAAACCAACGAAATGGCCGCCAACAACGTTCCTTGTTTGCGCGGAGGCAGCGGTTGGCATTGCGAATACGATAAAAGCGGTGGCGCCCATTGCACTGATCACGACCATTTTGTCCTTACCCAGAATGAGGACAATAATAAACAGAGCAACGGTAGCCAAAAAGCTCTGCCAGAGGTAATATTTCCAAAGCTTTTTCAATTTCTCCCCAATTGGTGTTTGCAGTTTTATATGATGTTTATGCAGCACCATCGCAATTATTTTATGTTTCCATTTTGTGAACCTGCCGCAATTAGGCACAAGCCCAAGCTGCATTTGTGCAGAACAAAATGTGGTCACTTTAATATGTAATAGCCCCTACGTTACAAACAAAAAAACGGCGAGGTACGTGTAACCTTAGGGGTTCTAAGTGTACACACTTCCTCGCCGAGCTTATAGAATCCGTTCAGGCTCCTGATTAGACCATCCGTGGTCGGCCCTGCGATTTAAGACTTTTTATTTTAAGATTTTTATATACCGTAAGTTACAATATTTTTTGCAGCTCGTTTGGTGTTCTTCAGACTTTCAAGCTCACCGGACAATAAAAGCTTTCTTGCCCGCTCGATGGCCTTAGAATCTGTCTTTGGTGTTTGCATCGCCCTGTCAATAAAAGAGGCATAATCGATCTGTATGGATGCATCCACATCATTATCCGGAAGAGCTGCCGCAGAGTTAGGCTGCCTGGATGACGATTTTTCCAGGAAGTCCTGAATTTTATTGGCATTCACCTTTTCAATCATAGCACTATAGTTCTTTTCAGAATTCTCTATTCACGATTCTTTTCGCACGTTTTTGATAAAACTTTACAAATTTTTTTGAATTTTTCATTTTTTTCTAAAGTTAACGTCCTTTTTGGACGAACTTAAGTGTTTGGCTATAAAAAACCTTCCTTTTGAACTGGTTCCCAAACATATTTTTGCATTTTAGGGCCTCAACTATAGCGTTTCCGCAACCTCATAACTTACAAACTTTATAAATTCAATTGGACTAACAGCCGCTAACTGTTCATGCAAAGGCGCATAACCCGAGCGCTTTTGTGAGCGAAAATAGTCTCTTATGCGATACTCGGTTGTTTTATCGGCGCTGTCCCAAACCTGCTCAATGGCCCATAACAACTGTCCATCTCTGAGGTCAATAAGTTTTAAGCGAAGTCCAATAGTCATATAAGGATAAGGTCTGAATTCAGTAATAGTCCCAATCAATACTGCATCGCACTTTAATGTCTCACGGATTGCCGATAACTGGTCAATGGTATATTTCGAGTCCATGTCCAACTGCAAACTTCGCCACGAAGGGTCATTCTGTCGGACAATAGTTAAACCGAAAATCTGTTTCTTTTGCAATGCCTGGTATAGCCTTTCGGTTACATCAGTAGAGACTTTTGGATAACTCGAATTGTTGTCCAGCTCAACAATATCAACCCTTCCCACCGTAGTTAAGCTCTTATTCGAATTCAGATAATAGTAGTCAGCTGCCGGTGCAGAAGCTCTATGATAAGCAATGCACCCCGATAAAAGAGCTGCCAGCAATAACAATATTGCGACTCGTGACTGGTGCCCTACCACTCGCGGGATGTGAGGGAAACCGCAAACGACGAACAACGAGCGGCGAGTGACTAAATATGATAATATGGTTCTCGAGCTATTCATTCGATTCACCTAACATCAGTGTTTTCTAATTTCCAGACTGGTTTGGCTTACTTAATGATGTGACAGTAGTCGAGCTTGTATCCTTACCCTGGGCCGATTTCGTCTTGACCTCTCCGCCAAGAACTTTAAGTATCTTAAGCAAAGCCTCCAGCTGGGCTGTTTCGGCGTCACGTATTTCATCACGGAAACCAAGGATATCGGTTTTCCAATTATTCAACTCAATACGCATTGTAATTAAAAGGTCATTTGCTTCGCTTAACTCCCTCTGTGTCTGTTGTAATTGAGCCTCAAGAGTAACGACCTGGCCCTTAAGCTGCTGGTTCCTTGCGGTCAGGTCCCGGTTTTCCTGCCGTAGTACAGCCGCTTCTTCAGAGAGTTTGGCATGCTCTTTCGACAATTCCATCGCGGACTCTACGACAGTCGGCTTCTGTGGAGCAGATTCCTGAAATCTTTTTGCTACGGATTCACTCTGCTGTTTTTCAGACTTCGGCGAGCTCAGTCGAGCCGTAGAGTCGGACAGGATAGCAACATCCAACGGTTCCTCGACAGATATGCAGTTCGATAACAAAAATATCGGCATTAATGAAATCAGTAAAAGGATTGTTTTTTTGTTACTTTGCATTGTACTTTTCTCCATTTATTTTGTTTGGTTGGGTACTTGAGGCATACCTTTTTGCTTTTCGGTAACCTCCGGCGCTTTGGCACCTGCATATTCACATCTTAAATACATTCCTGTACCGCAGGAACAGGTTATTTCTATAACAGCGAATTCGGGTTGGCTTTCCACGATACGCACCTGCGGCTCGACTAAGACTGCGCCCGGCTGTTTTGGACTGCCCGGCTCAGGCTGCATAATATCGATTGTGAATCGGCCTTCGAGTTTAACGTCGCTTTCCTTTAGAATCCGGCCTGCTGTTTTTCCCATTTATTATCTTAATCCTTTTAATTAATCACCAATCGGCGATTTTTTAGTCAAGCACAGTAATCAACCCCGATACTATCGGAATTCCGGTCGCTTTTGTTTTCAGTCCACTTTTGGTCTGAATTGTCAATATCCTTATCATCCGCCGACTCGTTCAACTGTTGTTCGCCTTCTTCCTCATTTTCCTGTTGTAACTGCTGGCGGCGTTTTCTTTCTTCACGTCGCTTTGCGGGAGTCAAACCAGTGATACTTTGCAAACCTTCGACCGGTTTTATCATATTGGAATCATAATCTGCCATCTTTCCAATACCTCAATTTTACAGACAAGTTAAATATAGCACTTGCGTGCAGCTGGCTGACACGTGATTCAGTAATTTCGAAAATCTCTGCGATCTGTTTCATTGTCAGGTGTTGTTGGTAATAGAGCAGGATGAGCTGCCGACGCCTCTTGGACAACTTTTGTATCGCCTCGGCCAAGTTATCAATAAGCTCTGCTCGTTCAATCTGCACATCAGGAGCGTTCGTATTATTTGCAGCTAAAAGATTACACAGCGCAGGCAAATCCTCTCCAAAGCTATCGAGTGAGACAAAATGCTGTGTACGAGCGTTTTCGAATGTTTCATAAAGCTCATCAACAGAGATTCCAAGCTTTTCAGCTAATTCGGCATCAGTAGGGGTTTTGCCCGTCTGCTCGAGAATTTTCCGGCTGAGCTGCCGGGCATCTCGAATCCGCTTGTTGAGATTTGCAGGCAGTAAAGATGAGCCTCTTAATTCATCAAGAATGGCTCCTTTGATTCTAATATAAGCATAGGTTTTGAACTCGGCGTGGTGGGAGGGGTCGAAATCACGGGCAGCTTTAACCAATCCAACAGCTCCTGCGGAAACCATATCTTCAAATGATAAGGGAGGTTTCAGGTACGTTACCACCTGCCTGACTACCTTGTGAACCATAGGTAAAAGCTCGGCTATCTGCTCATTTTCTACTTTGCCTTTGGCGGACTTTTTCTGGCCTGAATATGCGCGCAGGGCAACGCTATTTAGATGCTTTCGGCTATCTTCAGGTGTTTCCAAAGTCAATAAATCAGCTTTGGTCTCGCCAATGAACTGAACTTCACAGGTGTTTTCAGCCTTCACTGCCACTGTTCTTTTCCTTTTGTCGATTCATCTGGTGTGTAACCATCGCACTTATCAAAATAGCGTTTACGGCCTTTACCGCCCAAGCTCCTGCTATATACGCAATCACCGCACCGGCGAGTGCCCTTTTGCAACAGGTAAACGGCGAAAGACCACTAAACCAGCCGATAAAGCCCAAGCCGAAAAAACATATCACGGCAATACTTACTGCGATTGAGCGACCGTGTAACGGCATAATCTTTATCCCTTGTCTATTGTCAATAATCAATCACATATCACATTGCCCCCCTGCTAACCTGCTAAAGCAGGGGCAAGCTGTTCCTGTTCCTGTCCTTCAGGTACTGTCGTCACCTGCCGGATGGATATGTTTTCAATTGGTTCTACTTCGGTTCCAAGCACGATTTCGTCATAAGCAACGACCGGCAAAAGCGACACTGTTCGTGATAACATTGCGGCCAGCTGTGAGCGTAACCTTGAATCACATAACAAAATCACCTTGTCCCTGCCTTTGTCCATTGCTGCCTTCCAGGCTTGCGCGGTTTTTCTACTTATATCCATTGCTATCTCAGCAGGTAAAGCGAGGTTTATTCCATCCACTTCCTGGCGCAAGTTTGAGACCATTTGGTGTTCGAGCGCCGGTTCCATTGTTATGGCCGAAATCTTACCGTCCTCGTTTTTATAAAGCTCGGTAATGGTTCTGTTCAGGCTTTTACGAACCATCTCGGTTAAGACATCGGTGTTTTTGGTTTTTGAGGTGTTCTCTCCCAACGATTCAAGTATGACAGTCATCTCACGAATTGGTATTGCATCTGCCAGAAGGTTCTTAAGGACGCGCTGAAGCATTCCAATAGGTACTTCTCCGTTGGTACCAACAACCTCACCGACCAAAGAGGGCTGAGTTTTGCGAAGCCGGTCAACGAGAAGCTGAACGTCCTCACGTGTCAACAATTCGCTTGCGTGTTTTTTCAGCGTTTCAGATAAATGAGTAATGAAAACAGATTCGGGGTCGATTACAGTATATCCGTTTAGCTCGGCCTTTTCCTTGTCGGCCGGCGTAATCCACAAAGCAGGCAATCCATAAACAGGTTCATTGGTTTTTAAGCCCTCAACTTTTGTCTGAACATTACCGGCATCCATTGCGAGGAACATATTTGGCTCTAATTTTCCTTTTGCTACTATATGGTCGAGAATCCTAATTTCGTAAGTAGTAGGTTCAAGGTTTATATTGTCCTTCAGGCGAACCAGAGGAATAACGATTCCAAGCTCCTGAGCAAATTTTCTCCGCAGCGCTCCGATTCGGTCGAAAATAGCACTGTCTTTTCGAGGGTCCACCATACTAATCAATCGCACACCGACCTGTACTGAAACTCTGTCGACGTCCAGCAAGTCTTCGACCGGTTGTTTTTCGGCTTTTGTCATTTGCGCTGACTTTTCGAGCTTTTTGGGACGACGTTTTCCAGGCTTGCCCACAGTCCGTCCAGTTAAAGCAGCACCTGCAGCCAATAATAGAAACGGAACAGGAGGCAGGCCGGGCACAAGGGCCAATGCAGCAATTATGAATGATGCTATCGTCAGTGGCTCGCTGGTCTTAAGAAACTGCCTGCTAAGGTCCTGACCGACACTATACTTCGAAGAGATTTTAGTCACCAGAAAACCAGCACTTATGGAGATTACCATCGATGGTATCTGGCTGACAAGTCCATCGCCAATGGAAAGAATGGAATAAGTCCTTACAGCACCGGCAACCGTCATACCGCGTGAGTAACCCATAGCTATGCCGCCGATGATGTTAATAGCAGTGATTATAATTCCTGCCTTTGCATCGCCTCGAATGAATTTGCTGGCACCATCCATTGCACCATAGAATTCACTTTCTTTGACAATTTTTGCTCTACGTTCGTTGGCCTGCGTCTCGGTAATAATTCCCGCGTTAAGGTCCGCGTCGATAGCCATTTGTTTACCGGGCATAGCATCGAGGGTAAAACGAGCAGCCACTTCACTGATTCGCTCAGCACCTTTTGTAATTACTATGAACTGGATAACAACAAGAATTAAGAAAATTACCAAGCCTACGACGAAACTACCGCCGGCAACAAAACCACCGAAAGTCTGGATAATTTTCCCGGCATTACCCTGTAAAAGTATCAATCTGGTAGAAGCTACGTTAAGAGATAGCCGAAACAGTGTTACGAAAAGAAGCAGCGAAGGGAAGGTAGATAATTCGAGTGCCTCTTTTGACGAAAGTGTAATTATCAGAACAGCCACAGCCAATGAAATACTACAAGCCAGAAGCATATCCAGCAACGGTGTTGGCAGCGGAATTAGAAGGGTGGCAAGAACCGTCACCAGACCGACAGCCAAAATAAGATTGCTGTGGGACGTGAAAGGTATCTTGAGGGTGTTCGGTCCCGATGCTCCTGGTACATTTGATTGTATAGAATCTGCCATAACAATCGGTTCCCGCAAAGCGGGGTTCCTTTCTTCTCAAATTCAAGCGCCGGTGACTTCAGCGTCGCCAAGGCCAAGAATCTGTTGTATCTTGACGGCGAATCGGCCGTCCACAACCACAACACTTCCCGTGGCAAACCGAGTATCCCTGAGATACAAGTCTGCGGGTTCACCAATAGATTTATCGAGTTCCAATACTGAGCCAGGTCCAAGCCGTAAAAGCCGCCGGACAGGTATCTCCGTTTGTCCGATAGCAACAGTAACAGCTATGTTGACATCCAGTAAGAAGTCAATACTTCCGCCGGCACCTGTGTCGCCGGTTGCATTAACTTCAGAAAATTCAGCAGATTGCGCCTGTGTTTTTGAGTCTTCTTGTGCCGTACCGCTTTCCTGTTTTTCCTCCACGGCTTCAGTTGTTTCTGCCATATTTTGATTTCCTTTACAAAATTGGTGATTGGTTAATTGGTTAATTAACTACTCACTATTTACCACTCACCACTCACTATTTACTCTGTATCACAAGACAGTCCTGTAATTACCACAGCGTGCTTGCCCGCTGATTTTGCAGGCCGACCGCGAAAAGCAATTTGACCGCTAACTACCAACTCTATCGATTCATTAACCTTTTTATCAAGTAACAATATATCTCCCACCTCAAGACTCATTATCTCTTCAAGAGTAAGCACCGTAGAAGCCAGTTGAGCCGTAATACAAACCGGCATTTGCTGCATATGTCCAAGGATAGCTTTTGAGATTTCCTCGGCCGAGAACCCCTTAGCAGTATCAGCGGCTTTGCCCACAATAGATTCCAGCTTGCTGCCGAGTACTAAGATGTAAGCTTCAGAACCGCTTTCCCGGTTTTTTTTCTTGACGTCAAAAGTAATTTCACAGAGTTCTTCTGTGCCTTTCAGTTCGAAAGGAAAGAGTCCTCGGACAATATTCTTTGCCGGCTGGAAGTACCAAATATTCTGAGAAAACGCTTCAATAAGGGCAGAGAGCAGGTCCAACAAAAGCGATTCTTCCAATTGCGACAAATCTCTACCTGAATTTTCTTCAGATTCAGGGTCACCGAGCAATTGTGTAGCCCAGATGAACGCAGTTTTGGTGGGTATGCTAATGAGTCCACATGGATGGTCCTGGTCGGTGCCGAAAGCAAGATAGTAATCATTCTGCCTGCTCTCCATAGCCTGGCCTACAAACTCAGCAGCAAAGTGCTGCTTTGTCGAAACAACTGTTACATCGAACTCGCTGTGGCAAAAGTCAGCGAATTTTACAGTCATCGCTTTGGCTACCTTTTTTGTGAAATCGTCGAGTTTATACTGCTTGGTATCAAAATAGTGAGGCTTGTTCCAATTGTACTCAGTAGCCTCTATACCTGTAGTATCTTCCATTGGGCCGGACCCAACGGCACTGAGGAGCTGGTGTATTTTTTCGTTGCTTAAATTGTTAGCCGCCCTGCTCATTGTACAGCGAATTCTTTAAATAGAATGCTTTTGATTTTGGGTTTGGAATCAGGAAAAAGCTTTTCGTTAAAAGCGTCGAGCACCTGCGATTGGATGCGCTTGAGGTTCATTTCACCTCTGATATCATCAAGACTTAAACTCGCAAGGTAAACAGTAAGCCAGTTTGTTAGAATGGGTTTTTTCTCATTAAAAAAAACTCTGCCCTTCTGTTCATCCATCTCAGGACTTACTTCAAGTGTTAAAGAGGCCCGAACATAGCGTGTTACGTCGGTCACATTGAGATTTGCTATAACAGGCTCCAAATCATAATACCAGGTTTTTTGTGCACCAGCCGCCGAACTCTTCGCTTCGAGGTTCTCTACCTGGGCAGATTGGTTCTGTTCGGAAACTCCAGGCGTTTGAGACGTTTTGGAACCGGCAAATATTCGACCGAGAGTAAGACCAGCACCGGCGAAAACCACTACTACGACAGCAATTATTATCCACGGCAGGAACCGACCAACCAAGGACTTCTTATCACTTGATTTGGTCTTTGTGGTTTCTTGTTTTTCCTGCGTTTCCTGCTGTTTTGCATCATTTTCATCTGCCATTTCTTTACCTCAACTATTTACTGTAAAAACATTGTAATCATGCCAACTGCATGCAATTTTGTCTGCGATATCGATGTATTCTATCGCGTAACGTTCGGTCACTAATACCTAAGACCTTCGCGGCCTTGGTCTGGTTGCCTCCTGTCTGGCGTAAAGTATCCAAAATCGCTCTCTTTTCTATCTGTTCAAGCGGCACTCCTCCAAGGTCTGAGGCCTGAGTAGTATTTGACGGAACCCCAAACACACTATTTTGTGCTGCACCAAATGAGTTCGGGCCTGGTCTGGCCCGTTGCGAAACCGTCAAATCACAGTTTCTTTCCTGTGGAAGTGGTTGTAATTCATCAAAAAGCCAAGAGACATCAGCTAATGAGAGTGTCTGTCCAACTCCCAAAATCAACGATGTTCGCACAACATTGCGCAATTGCCGGATATTTCCGGGCCAGTGGTATTTAGCAAAAATGTCCATCATGGCAGGGTCAAGTCTGGTGATACGGCGCTGTACTTCGCGAGTGTAAAGGTTGACAAAATACCACACAAGGTCATATAGGTCATCTTTGCGTTCTCTGAGAGGACAGACCACTAATCTTACGCCGCTTAATCGATAATAAAGGTCCCGACGGAACCGTCCCTGCTGAACTTCCTGTAATAAATCCTTATTTGTAGTACTTACTATTCGAACATCGACTCTAACACTTTCATTTCCGCCAACACGTTCAAAATCCTGCTGCTCAAGCACTCGCAAAAGCTTGGCCTGAAACCTTATGGGCGTTTCGGTAATCTCATCCAGGAGCAAAGTTCCACCATGAGCCATTTCGAACCGGCCTTTGCGCCGAGCGTAGGCACCGGTGAAGGCGCCTTTCTCATGTCCAAACAGCTCGCTTTCGAGCAGCGAGTCACTTAATGCAGCACAATTGATTTTGATATACGAACCCTGTGCTCTTTTACTTTTTTGATGTATGAGATAAGAGAGCAGCTCCTTGCCGGTCCCACTTTCACCACTTATTAAAACCGGCGCAGAGGTTGGAGCGATTCTTTCAGCCAAATTGACAGTTTGCACGAGTTTTACACTTCTGCCCACAATTCGATAAAGGCAACGTGTATCTTCGTGAGCCGAAGCTACCGTTAAAACGCTGTGGTTAGGCAGGAAAGTATCCAGCAGGGTCTCTATTTTTTCACAGTCAAGCGGCTTGATTAGGAAATCGCAACAACCCAGACGAATGGCCCTGACTGCCGTCTCGATAGTTCGCTGGTGGTTTTGCGGGCTTCGCTTTTTAGCCTTTGTTATCATAATCACCGGCAGTTCCGGCCAATTTGCCTTGATTGTCTCGAGCAGCTCAAAGCCATCCTGCGGTCGACTGGACATGTTTATCCGCTGGTTTATTCTGTCACTGGTAAATACAAGGTCACAGCTTCCTTTATTAATAAAGTCAATTGCACTGTCTTTATCGTTGGCAAGATGCCCGCGAATTCCTTTGCGAGCCAATATCTCAAGCATAAACCGAGCCAGCTCAGAGTCGTTATCAGCTATCAAAACATTCGCGATATCTTCTTGTCTACCCCCGCCAGCAACAGGCGGGTGTTTACCCCCGCCAGCGACAAGCGGGGGCTTGCTATTGTTGAGGTTGTTTATTTCGACCTTACTCACTTGAAGCATACTCCATATAATCTACAGTTTGTGTTCTGCAATTAACTCACCTGGTTTGTCTGTTAGGTACCAATCGAGCAATTTGCTTCGGGCTTCGGCTAATTCCCTCCACGGCGAATTGGGGTACTCTGTAATTAGTTGTCCGTACATCTTCACTGCCGTGATCGGGTCATCATTCCGCAAACAGTTGCCTATTTGAAATAAGATCCAGGCTCTGTCCCGCGCTGAGCCGACGTCATCCGGACTTTTGCGTTTAAGGGCTTCCTGGTAAAATATTGCAGCTTCCTTTAGATTTCCGCTGAGAGCCAAGGTCTCTCCCAGCTCAAAAGAGTTGCTCAGATTATCAAGATGCTGCGAAATGTCCTTTAGTGTTTGTAAAGTGTGGTTACTTATCGGCTCGTATGGCAGTTTGGTTTCGATTTCCTTTGTCTTTTGCTCCTTCGGCACTGTTGTACCGGGTAAAGTCTCATTAGGTTCAGCTGTTTGTACAACCTCGGGGACAAGGACCGGCTCAGAAGCCCGCTTATCCGGCTTAAGTTCAATAGAGCGGATTTGTTCGATTATCCGCTTAAGCTCATCCTTTGTTCTTTCATCATTTTCGCCTTTAGCAATACTAAGCTCAGCTCGCCATAATTGTCGTCTGAAGTCACTATTTGGGTCTGGCAGGATAGCAAAACTGCTCTGCGGCGATTTTTGACCAACCGCAACAGCGGTGTTTGGTAAATGGTAAATGGTAAATGGTAAATGGTTTACCAATAACCAACAACCAATAACCGATACCCAATAACCAATAGAATTTTTATTTTTCATTACCATTACCTCTGACCTAAAAGAGCTAATGCTGCATCGTCATATTTTTTCTGTCGGTTATAAGCGGCTGCCAGCAGCTTTGAGGCTTTTTGCTTTATCCGGGCTGATACCGCTGAATCCAAAAGCTGCAGACAAACAGAGACTGTTTGAGAGTTTCGACCAAGTTTCAAAGCAACCTGCGCTAATTCGAGAGCTACTTCGTGCGCCAAAGGTCCGGGTGCAGCGCTAATAAGAATTTCCGTTAATATCTTGTGGGCAAATGTTAAATCTCCCTTTGCGATGTAGCAGTTAGCTAACTCAAAAGACACTCTTGTTTTCAACTGAGAGTCAGGCAAATATTCAGCGATGTCACCAAGTATGGTGATAGCTTTATCGGGCAAGTCCATAAAACGAAATACTTTGCTCTTTAGCAGTAATAACTCGATAGATTCTTTCTTTGAGAATTGCCAGGAATGTATGCTCTCCAACAATGTAAGAGCCTCGACGAAATGCTCCAGTTGTATTTGTGTTTCAACTAAAGCTGAGACAGCCTCCACATACTTTTCTCTGGTAAGTCGCTCTGCCGGTCCGCTCAGGGCAAATTCAAAAGCAGCACAGGCTTGCTCAGGCTTTTTTAAAGCCAGGTATGTTTTACCCAGGAGAAAGTACGCTAAATAGAAGTCTGTGTCTGTGCGGTCTTTAGTGAGTTTGAGGTATCGAGTCAGCCATCTGGCGGCAGTTTCATAGTCCTGAGCCTCGTAGGAACATCTGCCTGCTCCGAGAGCAGAGGCAATCTGCAACTCCGAGGACAAACCAAGATTGTACACTTTGCGATAGAGCCTTTCAGCTTCGTTCAAAAGGCCGGCTTTCTTTGTGGCATCAGCAAGATTCAAACATGCCTGGCCATAAAATTCGGTATCAGGATACTGCTCAACAAGCTGTCTCAAATCCTCTCGGGCACCGGAATAGTCAGAGATATCAGCTTTGAGTTTGCTCGAGTTTAACAGTGCATGCGGCGCCAAAGATGTTTGTGAAAAGTGGTTGGCCACTAACTTGTACTCCGCAATAGCGTTGGTAAGCTGGCCCTTCTGAGTATGCAAAAGTCCCAGAGCAAAATGAGCATTTGGAATACGTTGGTCGTTATGGAATGCGAGTAAAAATTTTCTCCAAAATGAAATAGTATCCTGGATAAGCAAAGATACGTGTTCTGTTAATGAAGAATAGTCAGCCGGGTCGGAAATTTTTACGAGCCCATTTTCATCGAGACGTGCCAATAAGCCCACGTGCCCTGCTGCTACTTCGATGGCCTGCTGGGCGGTTGCCGTCGACAGATACAAACTCACAGGCCTTTTGCGTATAGCATCCCTTGCCGGCTCTTCGGCTGGCCTCTTGTGGTGAACCCAGGAAATATCAAGGCCAGCATTTGCAGTAAATCTTGCCAGCAGCTCTTCAATCGATGCCCCATGAGCAACGACAGACCAACGAGGTGGAACACCCTGATGTTCGAGCTTCTGAATCTGTGGGCTGAGCAATCCTTCTGTTAATTGCTTTGAGCCGGAATTCAAAAAGACTCGTAACTGCGTCTCATCCAAGTTAGTGAAAGGGTCAATCTCAACAAAGCTGCTCCACAACCGGTCAGGAAGGTCCGTATCGGCATCGCAAAGCGAAAGGATATTTCTGGTCATCGACTCAGCAATGAGGAAATTACAATCACGCTGCACCGACAAAGCCCAATCCTTGTCGAAATCCACTGCTTCGACCATAGCAATCGTCTGATAAGCCCTGGTTCTCGCCTTGAGATACTGTTTCTTCTGCACCTCGGCAAAACTCAGGTTATAATTTGCAATCACCCTAACGACAGGTGAGTGACTTTGTGAAAGTGTTCTAAGTAAATTGTTGGCCTGGTCGTGGTTGCCAGCCCCCCTCAAACACAAAGCCATTTTTAGTTGAAGGAAATCATTCAGCAATTCCGCTTCAGCACCGGCTGGAAGATTTTGACGAAGCTGATTATAAACTGCATAAGCCTTGTCGTAATCCTTTTGCAGATAGAAATTGCGAGCAACTTCCAAAGACAGAGGTTGTGTTGGTGGAAACAAAGGCTCCGGCTTTTGGATTTGTTCCTGTACTACCTGTACTACCTGTGTGGAATCTTCAACCGGCGATTCAGAGGGACGTGCTTGTTGAGCGGTAGGTATTGGAATTTCGTTAAGGGGCCGTAGTAAAGGTTCCAACACCGCATACAGCAACATTGCACTAATTACAATAATGGCAGCAATGAGGACTTTTTGAAGGGCCGAAAAACGTTTACGCTGAATCGACTGCGGTGGGATTTGGCTTGCGCCGGCAGGTTGTTGAACTACAGCAACCTGGGTGGAATCCTCCAAGAGTTTGTAAAAATCTTCGTCTCCAACAAACACATCCCGCTCCGAGAGCTCCCTGCGAACTTTACCTGTAAATAATTCGCTGTCCGATGGCATGTCGGAAGTACTCTGTTGGAGAACATTTTTTTGTTCTTCTTTTGCCATAGCTTCCAAGTCAGCCCCCACCGACCCCCCGCTGTTTGCTTCTCACCTGTGCCTGCGCAACCGCAGGTGCAAGCAAAACGAACCAGCGGGGTCAAAACGGTGGAGGCGCATATCACAACCTCATTTTTTTTATAAAGTAGCAATCACTGTGCCAGAAACGGCTACGGATGGAGGGATTGATGTATTTAGAGGCTTTTTGCCCGAAAAATCAACCTTGGGCGTTAGCTCAAGATGTTCGCAGTGTAAAGAAATGTCAGCATTTTAGACGAATCGATAGATTTTCTAACAGGTATCGTCCAGTTAGAACCCTATCAGAGAGCCGCTACCGGCTGAGATAAGGATGATGCTGAAACGTCATTTTGCTCTTGTTTAATCCGCCGCGGCGGATTTGCGATATACGAATCCTTTTCGATATTGTACTGCTTGACCTTGGCGTAAAGAGTTGCTCTGGTTATGCCAAGAAGAGCAGCAGCACGTGTCTTTTGCCAGCCTGTTTTCTGCAAAGCCCGAGCAATCAGCTCGCGTTCGGCCTTTGCCAACGAGAAATCTTTGATGAGACCGGGTGTCAGGCTATCCGATGCCTCACTCCATTGAGTCGGGTCAATATAGATGGCGTTTAGCCCGATCTTGTCTGTTGTCTCTAACAGAATCGCCCTTTCGATGACGTTACACAACTCACGGACGTTTCCCGGCCAATCGTGCTTCTCCAGGGCCTCAATAGCTAATTCAGTCAGGGATGTTATCTTACCGCGCTTCTGGGGATAGATGGTTGAGGTCTTGAGAAAGTACTTGGCGAGGAGCCGGATATCCTGTCTTCGCTCTTGTGACCTGAGAGGAGCAAGAGTAATAGGACTAATATTCAGGCGGTAATACAGGTCGCGTCGGAAGCGATTGGTCTGGACCTCATTTTTGAGATTACGATTGCTCGAAGCTATTATCGTGGCGCTGCAGGGGATATTTTTTATACCCCCGACCTTTCGGAAGCTTTTTTCCTGTAGGACACGGAGCAATTTAGCCTGCAGGTTTATTGGCATCTCACTTATCTCATCAAGCAAGAGTGTGCCAGACTGGGCCAACTCCATAAGTCCTGTTTTCTCACGGTCAGCACCGGTAAAAGAGCCTTTCACATGGCCAAAAAGCTCGCTTTCCAGCAGATTCGCTGTCAGAGCTGCACAATTTACGGCTACAAATTGCTCGTTCGGATGCCTTAGAGTATGTATCGCCTTAGCGGCCAGCTCTTTACCTGTGCCTGTTTCACCAACTATCAAAATCGGATTGCATCGGCTGGCAGCCACAAGTTTAATCATTTTGAGAGTATTGAGAATAGCTTTACTGCAGCCGACCATAGAGACAGAAACAGCTAAGTCTTCAGCAAAAAAACAACTTGTGTTTTGTTCAGAGTGAGAAGTTTCGGATTTAATTTTTATCCTGTTTATAATTTGCTCCAACTGAGCATAATCCCGCCTTGACTTCAGATAGTCATAGGCCCCGGTCTGTATAAACTCTGTGGACAAGTCGGTGTTGTTATCATCATTACCAATCACCACGATGGGAACATCGATTGAATTTTTATCGGTCTTTTCAAGGAATTCATGGATATGATGCGGGCCAAACCGATGGTCGAAAAGAATTAAATCCGGATTGACCGTTTGAACGATATCCAAAGCATCGGCCAGGTTATCGGCCCCAAATACTTCCTGGCCATACTCCTGAGCCAGCCGCTGAACTTCGGGGTCCTTGCTTACTACAACAATTCTACGTAAACTCATCTTTGCCCAAAACTATAAGCGTTGTTCGGCGCTAAGTAAGTTGTTTTCACGTTATGCAGGTATTCAAACTTCATAGATATGTGAATAATACAAAGCCATAAATCGACAGACATCCAAAGACAACTTTAATTTATTTATGGGACCGGCCAATAATGTCATTGATTCTGTCAGCATCAAAAATACATCGGATTATATGATATTATTATAGGACATCCCGCACTTATTCGGCGTGAGGCCGTTCTCAAAATGTGCGGGATAAGAAGGCAAAGCCAATAGCGAGAAGACATTGCTTTTTATGGGACGTTTTAGTGTCACCGAGTAAACTAAAACAGAACAACAAAAATTTTCAGCATGACCATCAAGTCCAAGCCGGAAAAATTTTCTGGGATAAAGGAAAATTTATCCCCCAAGAAAATCTGTTAACAAAGGTGATTTCTACCTTTATTCAACTTTTTAGTTTCCGTAATGTCTGTTGTGACAGGAAGTTGTGTATCACAAAAGCGGCGGCGATTGTAATGTGGCACAACAATTGCTTCCTTTTGCCTGTCGCTCGTACCAGTAAGATGTCGAGTTGTGACCGACAACCTCGGGATTTAAAAAGAAATTTAGTTTTTTGTCTTTTGAAAAAGGTTGAAAAGTTATGGACCCAATATCAGCAACAAATACAGCAAGTAACATCCAAATGGATTATATGAATCTTCTGATAACCCAACTACAAAACCAGAACCCGCTGGAACCGTTAGACAATAATGAGATGGCTTCCCAACTGGCCCAGTTCTCACAACTACAGCAGCTCGAATCAATGAACGAAAGCTTTGCAAAGGTGCTTGCCACTACTGAGCTTACCTATGCTAATTCGTTGATAGGTAAGGAAGTTTCATTCATGCTGGAAACCGAGACAGGTGCAACAGATATCACAAGCGGCATAGTCGAACAAGTTTATAATAACGTTGACGGGGAAATATTCTTGAGAGTAGGAGACTATATGTTTGGATTGGAAAATGTAATATCCGTCAAAAACTAAATTCAGATTTTAGGTTTCGATTTAAGGAGAGATAAAAATGAGTTTTGCATTATCAGCCGGAGTTACGGGGCTGCAAGCCCACCAGAAAATGATTGATGTAGCCGGCAACAACCTGGCCAACGTCAATACCACGGCCTTTAAGGCCAGCAGAATAACCTTCTCGGAACTACTAAGTGAGACGATAAAAAAGGCCTCACAGCCAACAAGTACCGTCGGCGGCACTAACCCTCAACAGATGGGCAGCGGTGTCGGAGTAGCCGGTATAACCCCAAACACAACACAGGGCAACATCGTAAATACAGGTAATCCTCTGGACCTGGCGTTAGAAGGAGAAGGCTATTTTGTGGTCAGTGATGGTCAACAGAACATCTATACCCGTGCAGGTGCCTTTGCCGTTGATGCGGACTCAATTATGGTTGACCCCTCCACAGGCTATCGCGTCCAGCGTATCGGCTCATTGGGTGAAAGTGACGGCTTCCAGATTGCCGGTGACAGTGACCTGCATGTACCTTATGATGTCTCGATGCCGGCAAGGCTTACGTCACAAATAGTAGTATCCGGTAATTTAAGCGCCGATGAGACGTTTATGGCACCACAAACACAACTGCTGGCATCGAATGCAACTTACACCCAAGGGGGCACGGCGGCTGTTGAAACCACATTAATCGATGACCTCGACCAGACTACCAGCGGGACATATAGCTCTGCCACAATTACCGTCTCCGGTTTTGAACACGATGGTACTCCTTTGAGCGATCTCACTCCTCTTAGTGTAGATGCCACCACTACTTTGGATGACCTTATTAGCCATATAAATACCATTCTTGGCGCTACCAACGCGACAGCGTCCTTAGACAACGGCCAAATACGTATAACCGATGTCAGCAGCGGCTACAGCAAGTCCGATGTGCATCTGACGTTCGCGAACAGCGGCACCGCCAACTGGACGGAGCCGGCGTATTTCGAGATGTTGACCGTTGGCGGCGACGAGGTCAGAAGCGTTAATATTAAGACCTACGACTCTCAGGGGGGTAAACACGTCTTCTCGGGCGCATTTGTCCGGACAGATACCCCCAATACGTGGGATATGGTACTGACCTCAATCACCGGCAATATCAATGAGATAACTATACCAAATCGGCGTATTGAAGATATAACCTTTGACGCTACGAACGGCTATTATACCGGTTTGGGCGGCAGCGACCCAGCCGAGTTTGTAATAAGCTTTGCACATGACCCCTCGAATCCACAAACCATTGGCTTAGACTTTGGCACCATAGGCACACTAAACGGCTTGACACAATTCGCTGGAAACTCTACAGCAGTAGCAAAAGAACAGGATGGCTACGAAGCAGGTAATCTGTCCACGGTATCGGTCAATAAAGAAGGCATAGTTATCGGTGCTTTCTCTAATGGCATCAAGAAGGACATTGCAGCGGTACAGATAGCATTGTTCCAGAATACATCAGGCCTGGAAAGTGTCGGCGGCGGGTACTTTACTACTTCGGCCAACTCAGGAGCGCCTGTAGCTACACAGGCTATGACCGGCGGTGCCGGCTCCATTCATGGTGGAGCATTGGAAAAATCCAACGCAGATGTGGCGACTCAGTTTGTTTCTATGATTCAAGCCCAAAACGGCTTCCAGGCCAATGCAAGGACCATCAGAGTCGCCAACGACATACTGCGAGAGCTGAGCAACCTTATCAGATAGTAACTTTGGAAATTTAAGATGCCTACAGCACATGTTATGACAGCAGGATTTAATATCATTGTTCCGGCACTTACACCGGTAGAGAGGTGGAAGGCCGCGGGGCGGTTTGGTACCAGCATAACTGAACCATGGTTTATTCTAACAGGAGTGGCTGTCATAATCGTTTTAGCTGGGCTGCTGTTGATGATTAGCTTACGTCGAATAGCACGGGAACGAAAGGTTGGTGGGCAGCTATTTTTTGATTATGCCGAACAGCGTGGACTAAGCGGACGGGAGCAACAAATTTTGCTTGAGATAGCATGTAGGGCAGGACTTAAGAGAAGCCATTCTATTTTTACAATGGTCTGTGCCTTTGATCATGGAGCAGGTAAGATGATAGAAGAAAGCCTTGCCCAACAGGGAGCAGAAGAAAGCCAACGGTTAAGAACCGAACTGTCCTTTCTGCGAGAAAAGCTTGGCTTCCAGAAACAAAACTCAGTCTCAATTGGTTCGTCAACAAAATTGAAGAAGCCAAGCAGCAGACAAATTCCCGAAGGTAAAAAACTTTATATAAACCGGCGTAAAGCTCCTGACTTAGGTGATATTGAGTCCACCATTATTAAAAACGACAATATGGAACTTACTATCAGATTGACAACATCGGTGGAAAGCAAGCTGGGCGAGTTCTGGCGTGCGCAATATTATTATGGCACTTCGGTCTGGGAGTTTGATACTTCTGTAGTTCGCTGTTATGGCGACATTCTGGTTTTGAATCATAGCGATGATATGCGGTTCATTAGTCGCCGGCGCTTCTTGCGTATTCGAGTAAACAAGCCGGCCTTCATTGCACGCTTTCCATTCACAAGAATGTTGCGGCCAAACAGCATCAGCAGCAAAGAGGTTCCAGGAGCGAGGCAAGGTTCGGCAAATGCATCCGGCAACACCTGGGGACCTCCGGAATTTATACCTGCGACTGTTACGGAGCTGGGTGGCCCCGGTCTGCGTATAGAGGCCCCTCTGGAAGTAAAAGCAGGCGACAGAGTCTTGGTAATAGTTAATCTGAGTGAAGAAAAGAGCCAGGACTTAAACCCGCACCAAAAAAGCAATTCACCACCCTCCGTTCTGGTGCAGGACAGTAGAGCAACACCGTCAAAAATAATAGAAGATATTGGTGAGGTCAGGCACATCGGAGCTATAGGAGATGGTTTTTCAATAGCAGTGGAATTGACGGGCTTAAGCGACTCAAACGTCAGCGAGCTAATTCGCGCTGCCAACGCAGCTTCAATAAGCACCAACAGCAACCGTCAAGATACTCCGAACTCCGTAAACACAGAAGAAAACGTTTCGGAGGCGGTGGCTGTACAAGGAACCTGAAATGTCGGAACTTACAGACCAAGTTAGTTCAAGCATTGATGCATTAACAAAGGAATTTGAAATAATAGCGCACAATCTGGCCAATGTAAGCACGGCCGGATTCAAGCGTAGAAGCAACGCTTTCTCACAATATATTGAGACGCCAGAGGCGGGGACAGAGACATATTTACCCGGAAGCATTGAACTGAACTCGGTATTTGATTTTTCCCAGGGCAATATTGTCGAAACAGGCCGGTCTTTGGATATTGCTCTGTACGGCAAGGGATTTTTTGTGATAGAGACACCTACAGGACCGCTTTACAGGCGCAACGGCATGTTCTACACAAACCAAAATGGTCAAATAATGGATTCTCAGGGACGAATTGTAGCAGGTGAGGCAGGGCCAATCACGATACCGAGCGATGTGGGAATCGAGCAAGTGAGTGTCTCGAGTGACGGAAGCATCAGTGCCGGCGGTATAGCCATCGGAAAATTCAGATTGGTCGATTTCGGAGACAACCAAGACAAACTTGTCCCATATGGAGAGAACTGTTATGCGATGCCTGATGAGAATATACAACCGGTCGCAGCGGAAAATATAGTTGTAAAGCAGGGCTACCAAGAGGCCTCCAACGTAAAGATCATAGACGAATTAGTGGATATGATAATGGTGTCCAGGCTCTATGAAGCAAATATGAAGTTTTTTACAGCCAGTATGGAAGTGGCCAACACTATTATAAGTGCAATTATGGCCTAACCTCGATTTTGCAGAAGACTTAAACCAGTAAGATGATAAGGAGAAAAAAATTATGTTAAGGGCATTTTCCACTTCAGCGACGGGTATGGCGGCCCAGCAGTTAATGGTGGACACGATTGCTAATAATCTTGCCAATATCAACACCACGGGTTTCAAGCGGAGCCAGGTTGCTTTTCAGGATTTGCTTTACATAACTCTACAAGAGCCCGGCACAGAAGTGGTTTCCGGCACAAATACGCCCACCGGCCTGGAAATAGGAAGCGGCGTGCAAACTGCAGCTACCGTAAGAGTTTTTAGCATCGGTGAGCTTGAGAATACCAGCAAACCTCTCGATATGGCCATTTCAGGCGAAGGATTCCTTCAGGTAAGTATGCCAAACGGTGATATAAGATACACCCGCGACGGCTCGCTGCAACTAAATGCCAACGGTGAATTAGTTACAATCACCGGATACCCGATAGAGCCGGCCATCAGCGTTCCAATAGACGCCACCTCTGTTAATATCGGCAAGGATGGAGGTGTTAATATTACCGATGCTGCGGGGACACAATCAGTTGTAGGTACGATTCAGTTAGCACGTTTTCCGAATCCATCAGGTCTTTCCAGTGAAGGCGGTAATCTATTTGCAGAGACTTTAGCAAGCGGCACGGCTACGACCGGCACAGCAGGAGAGAGTGGTTTCGGTGCTATCCAGTCGGGATTTCTGGAAAAATCGAATGTCCAGATGATAACCGAACTTGTCAACCTTATCACCGCCCAGCGAGCATACGAGACGAACTCCCGTGCAATCAGAGCGGGAGACGAAATGCTAAGGCAGGCAAATCAAATAGCAAGGTTCTAAGTGAAAGAGGATTATGAGTAAAAAAAAGAGCACAAGAACACAAGGGCATAAGAACATAAGAATACTTGTAAGCTGTATATTTATGACTTGTGCGATTCTCTGCCAGGCATCGGTGAACACAAAAGCCGACAACACGAAGAATGATTCTGCTCTCCAGGTTTACCTGCCGAGAGAAATTACAGTCAAAGACAGTAGCTTAAGCCTGGGCCAGGTTAGCATAATTCGAGGCAAAGAATCTCTTGTATCCAAGGCGAGCGAAATCGAATTAGGGCGGATTTCAGTGCCGGGGCAGAAGATTGTTATCGACAGGGCAATGGTCTTAAGCAGATTGGCCTCAAACGGCATCCCTGCATCGAAAGTAACATTCACCGGTGCAGAAAAAATAACGGTACAGCAGCAAGAGCAAACCATCCGTAGTATTGAATTTGTTAAGTTAGCAAGCTCCTTTCTGGAAAAAAATCCTTCCGTCGTTTCAGCTTGTGGATTCAATCCAATACGGAGGCCTAAAGATTTCATCATCACCGGTAGCAGCAAAGATATAAGATTGTCTCCTCGATTAGTCCAAAGCAGGGCAAGAAACCAGGCAAGGGTTGAGATTACCATTCTTTCAGGCGGCAAAAAAATCGATGTGCGTGAGGTTACTTTCGGGTTGACATACAATGCCGCCCAAGCAGTAACAAAGGTTGATATTCCTGCAGGTGCGGTTATCAGTCCTGAGAATGTCAAGATAGAAAAGACGATATCGAACTATCCGGAGTCGTCTGATTGGAGGCCTCCTTACGGCCTCATTGTCAAGCGTCAGATACCGGCAAAGACCGTTCTTCGTCCAAATATGTTGGGCCCTGTCAAGTCACCAATCATTGCTAAGCGAAATCGAAAGGTTGTGATTCGAATTGACAGGCCCGGGTTTCTGATTACGGCTTTTGGAAAAGCTATGCAGGATGGCCGAGCCGGGGAATATATAAAAGTTCGAAACGTTGACTCACAAAGAATAATCTTAGTCAGAGTCAACGAAGACGGAAGCGTGGAACCTGTTTTTTAGAAGGAGAAATAAATGAACAGAAAACAGAAGACAGAGGACAGAAGACAGAGGACAGAGGACAGAGGACAGAGAACAGAAGACAGAAGACAGACTCTGACTTCTGACTTCCGACTTCTGACTTCTGAGATAGTGCTTGTCTTGATGGTTCTTTTGCTCTTACCGGCTACCTGCCTACAAGCAGGTTCTATCTGGGCCAAGAGGGACAAGAATATGAAGGACTTATACGCCGACGATGTGGCCCGTCAGATAGGTGATATCCTTACCATTATGATCAGCGAAGACAGCAAGGTCGATAACAAAGCAAAAAGGGATTTAAAGAAGGACACTAATCGGTCAAACGCCTTTAATGGGGAGCTGGGAATCACAACGCCGAATCATAATATTCTACCCCGCATGCCCGGCTTCACGATGAATGCTACATCGGGTAATGAGCTGAAAAGCAAGGCTGATTACAAAGACGAACGCAAGTTTGAGGACCAGGTCAGTGTAGTAGTAATGGATATCCTGCCTAATCGCAACCTTATAGTCATGGGAACACGCAGCCGAAATATTGCAGGTGATATACAAACCATCGAGGTAAGCGGTATAGTCAGGCCGAGCGATATTGCATTTGATAACATGGTCAAGAGTGAACAGGTGGCAGATTTTCGTATTGTTACTAAAAATTCAGGCGTCGCGGCACCCTACACAAGGCCGGGCTGGCTCGGCAGTATATTTGACATTCTCTGGCCGTTTTGATTGTACCGTCTGCACAGATTTATTTTTTGAGAGTAATAGCTTATGAAATCAGTAATACGAGCAAAAGAGCAAAAGAGCATAATGGTCCTTATGACGTGTGCACTTTTGGGCTGTGTGCTTATGGCTGGAGCCGGGCAATGCGAGCGAATAAAAGACATTGTTGATATTCAGGGGCTTCGAAGCAATCCACTGACAGGCGTTGGCTTAGTCATTGGCCTGGCCGGTAACGGCGACAGCGGTGTGCTATCGCGACAAATGCTTACAAACATGCTGAGGGAATCGGGATTAGTTCTTACTCCCACCGATTTGACCAGCGGTAATATTGCAGTGGTTTGGGTTACAGCAGAGCTGGGTCCCTTTGCCCGAGAAGGCTCGCGAATCGATGTTGACGTCTCTGCTATAGGAAATGCCAAAAGCCTCCAGGGCGGAAAGCTGTTGCCGACACCTCTGAAAGGTCTTGATGGTCAGGTTTATGCCATAGCGGACGGAGGAGTTTCAATCGGCGGCTGGACAGCAGCAGGCGATAAGGCTTCGATTACAAAAAACCACCAGACGGTCGGTCGAATTCCCGACGGCGCGGTAGTTGAAAAGGAAGAAATAGCTACATTCGTGGAATACATTGGGGGCCATAGGCTTATCACGCTTAATCTTAGGAACAGCGATTTTTCAACCGTAGAGCAAATCAGCAAAGCCATTAACCAGAATTATGCAAACAGCGCAATAGTAGTTGACGCCGGTACAGTTACAGTTAAAGTTCCAAGCGAAATTAGTCAGAAAGATATAGCCGGCTTTATCGTCGATATTACAAAGCACGAAGTGAAGGTTGATATTCCTGCGGTGGTGGTTATCAACGAGCGCACCGGCACTATCGTGGTCGGCGAAAACGTCGGAATATCAGCAGTGGCGATTTCGCAGGGCAGCCTTGTTGTAAAAATCAAGGAAATGCCGATTGTTTCACAGCCAACCGCGCCTTTCTCTGATGCCGGGGACACTAAAGTTGTTCAAGACACGTTGATAGGAATCGAAGAGGACGAAGGATATCTGATTCCTATGTCCCGGTCGGTTACCGTCTCAGAGTTAGCCAAAAGCCTTAACGGCATAGGGGCAACACCAACAGACCTGATAGCGATATTTAACGCTTTGAAAAAGGCCGGCGCCCTTCAAGCCAAGCTGGTGATAATGTAGGAGCAATTTAATGGACAGCGTCAAATTGATATTAACCGAACCAGTCTCACCGCCGGCTCTGTTAGAGCAACTCGACAAATCGATGCTCAACAGCATTTCGGAAGAGAAAAAGAAGCAAGCAGCAAAAGATTTTGAATCGGTTTTACTGACTAAGCTGCTGGATGAAATGAAAAAAAGTATCGTGGACTGGGGCTCTGAAAAAGATGGAGCTTCCAAGCAGATTCATGGAATATTCTGGCTATACCTTGCCCGCGATATTGCAAACAACGGCGGGCTTGGACTGTGGAAGGATATATATCAATCTCTGACCAACGCTGAGCATGCAAACACAGCACAAAAACCAGACTTCGACGGGACTTCGGCGAGTTCAGCCGAGCCGCTTAGCCGAGTCGTGGATGGGCATTTATGAAATCGACGGCAACTGAAATAGAAGATAAAGTTGATGAGCTGCTGTCTTGTCTTGACAAAGACAGCCAACATATACAAGAGAGCTTGTCGCAATTGAATAGACTTCGCAGCCTGGTTATCAAGCGCGACGATGCCGCTTTGGGCAAACTGCTTGAGATTATCCGGGCCGAGTCGGACAGCTACAGAAGCCACGAATCAAAACGCCAAACGATACGAAAAGAATTGGCGAATGCTCTTGGGTGTAACACAGAGCAAATGACTTTGTCGGCGCTGGAAGCAAGTCTACCAAAAGGGAAAAAAGCTCAGGTAACCCAGAGGAAAGCGAAGTTAATGTCACTGATTAAAGAACTTAAGAAAGAATATTTAAGCACGGCTTTGCTTTTGTCTGAATGCGCCAGATTCAATAACCTGCTTTTGAAGAGTATCTTCGACCTCGGCAAGACAGGGGCGGTTTACTACAACTCCAATGGTGCGACCAAACGGCAAACTGATATGGCTTTTGTAAACATTCAGTTTTGAGAAACGTCGTCCGGACCTGTTGAGCTTAGGCTAATACCCAGCAGGTGCGGGACGGGAACTGTGAGAACTGTGTTCTAAATAGAGTTAAGAAATGGATAGTTTCTCCATAGGAATTAGCGGCCTTGAAGCAGCCCAGAAGGCCTTTGATATAATCGGCAATAATGTTGCCAACGCTGCTACCGACGGCTACCACCGCCAGAGAATAGAACTGCGTCCCGCTTATTCGCCGCAAGTCGGTGCGGTTCTTTTGGGAGGAGGCGTCGATGTCGTCGGTATTACCAGATTAATTGATGGTCTTCTGGAGCAGGAGATTCTCCGTCAAGGATCGTTATTAGGTCAGGTCTCGCAGGAATTTGCCACGCTGCAGACGGTCGAAAACACATTTGGGGAATTTTTAGAGGGGAGCGGTTTGAGCGGAGCTATAGACAATTTTTTCAACGCCTTGCAGGACCTTTCCGCTCATCCGACAGAAGTCATCTGGCAACACCAGATTGTAACCGCTGCCAAGACTATGGCCGGTCAATTCAGAACATTAGGAGAATTTCTGGCAGAATTAAAAAAGCAAATTGAATTAGAAGCTAAGAACACTATCGAACAGATCAATATTCTGACAAACAGAATAGCCGAACTGAACGATAGCATAGAAAAGCATGAAATAAGCGGTGGCCAAGACAACAATTTACGGGACCTAAGGGACCAGTGCATAAAAGAACTGTCCTCATTAGTCAGTATAGAGACCCAGACGCGACAGTATGGTGTGACCGATGTTTATGTAGCTGGAACTCCTGTGGCGATAGGTGCCACCGCAATCGACCTTGAGACAGGTTTTAGAGAAGATGGCAAACTGGGTATTTCCATCGCCGGCGTAAACAATTTTAACATAAACGTGCAAGGCGGACAATTAGGTGGATTATTGTCGTTAAGAAACGAACTGGTCTCTGATATACACGATACCCTGGACGATCTGGCAACTGCAATGATACAGCAGATAAATCAATATCATGTTCAGGGAGTCGGCTCAACCGGGTCGTTTACTGAACTGACCGGCTGGCTTGTGACGAGCGAGGTTCTGGGCGATTTCGCCCCCCCCATAACCAGTGGTTCGGTATTTATCAGAGTTACGGATACAACAGTTCCCGGAACAACCACAATAACTCGAAATGAAATTGACATTGCCAATGACCTCCCGGCTGACCCTACACTATCTGACTTTGCAGATTATATTACTAACAACATTACCGGTCTTAGTGCTTCGGTGATTTCTTCCAAGCTTCACATCCAGGCTGACACAAACTATAAATTTGATTTTCTGCCCGCCGTTCTTCCTGAGCCTGAACCCCTCGACATTAATTTCAATGGGTCCTCGGATCCAACTGTAAGCGTATCAGGCATTTATACAGGAAGTTCAAACGACACTTTCACATTCAGTGTTTCCGGCACAGGTAATGTTGGAGTTGATACCCTCACACTTACAGTAACTGACGGCGTCTCAAACACAATTGATACCATCAATATCGGTTCCGGCTATGCGGTGGGTGACAAGATCGATGTTGGAGACACAGGAATCAAGATATCTCTTAGTATAGGTGATCTGGTTGACGGAGATTCTTTTAGCATTGATGTTTTTGCGAACACTGACACTTCGGGGGTGTTGGCAGCGGTTGGAATCAACACCTTTTTTTCCGGCAGCAGCGCTATAAATATAGCAGTTTGCTCGGATATAGCTGCTACACCGGGCCGTGTGGCATCAGCCCTGGGTGCGGATATGACCGACAACGCCAACGCTTTGCGGATGGCAGGCTTGAGGGACCAGACTGTAACCAGCCTGAACTCTATGACACCTGGAGAGTTTTATCGCCAGATGGTCACGGACATTGGTCAACAGCTTTTTGTTAGACAGGCACGCAAAGACAATATCGAATCTATGGTCCAAAACCTGGGCAATCAACAAAGTGAGATAAGCGGTGTCAACATCAACGATGAAGCCGCCCAGATGTTAGTCTTCGAGCAGATGTTCAAGGGAATGAGCAAATATCTAAGCACAGTTCAATCCTTGCTGTTATCTCTTATGGAAATAATATGAGAAGTGTGAAGCGCATATTGTGAAGCGCAAAGTAAGATATGAGATATGAAAAATGAGTGGAGCACTGAACAATATTTATAATAATGTCAGCTTTGCGTTGCACCTTCATAGCGATGCAATGGCTAACCTACAAGAACAAGTATCTACAGGCTCAAGGATAAATCGAATCTCCGATGACCCTGCTGACGCCTATCGGGTTTTAGGGCTCAATACCAATGTAAAGTCCCTGGAAAATTATATCAACAACGTCTCAGAAGTCATTAGCATCCTGGAGCTTTCCTCGGCCATTATCGAGGATATAACGTCAAATTTCACTGAGACCCAAGTACGTATAACTCAAATTACCAGTGGCATCTACGACGAAGCAGCAAGAAAAAGGACAGCAGAAGGAATCAACGATATATTAGAGCAAACAGTCTCATTGGCTAACACTAAACATATGGACCAATACCTCTTTGGGGGGACCGATACGGGCTCTGCGCCATATACGGTAGAACGTACCGATGGAAAAATCACCAGAGTAACTTATCAAGGTAGTTTTGAGAATAGAGATATTGAAGTAGCACCAGGGATAGAATCATCAGCCTTCTACATAGGCGATAATATCTTTCGCACCTACGACCGCAGCGCCCCGGTTTTGATTGGTGATACCGGTTGCAAAGCCGGCACGGGGACATCGAGTGTTCGCGGTGGAGTATGGCTGACAGTAACCGGCTCGGCAGGCAATTACAATCTCTCTATCGATGACGGCCTGAGCACTTTTAATACAGACGGCACAGACACCAATTTGGCTGTAACAGATTCGCGAACCGGAGAAGTCCTATACGTTGACACCACGGAAATAGCCAGCACCGGAGTTGATTTGGTAAGCACACCCGGAACTTATGATATATTCAACACACTTATTATTATTCGGGACATATTGGAAAATGAAAAAGGGCTTTCCGATGCTCAAGTTCGAGAGCAGCTAAACCACTTACCGAGCTTATTTGAAGAGACAAATAAACTTCTGGTCCAATCCGAGGTCTCTATTGGGTCTAAAATCGGCTTTCTGGACAACCTCAAAAACAGCCTAAAGGACATACAATACAATATCGAGGACGAAGCGACCCGCCTGCAGGAAGCAGACATCGCCCAAATAGCTATAGACCTCTCTCGCCGGGAGGTTCTATATCAAATGTCATTATCAGTGGCTGCAAAACTTATGTCTATGTCGCTGCTGGATTTCATCGAATAGCTGTTAAGGAAAAATGTAAAAAACTGAAAGGTAACTTTCGAGAACATATATGTTCGATATTTAGGAGTAAATCGGATGGCAATAATGGGGACGAATTCAAATCCACCAGGCGAACACATGCAAAATAGTGTATTCCTGCCGAGACGTGGCTCTGGCACGGCTGGTGGGAATCCTAATCATTATCATTACGAGAGAGGTTTGGAATTAGCGGAAGCCGGTAAATATCAGGAAGCCCTGGCCTGTATGCAAGAACATCTTCGCACGACCGGCGGCAACGCACAAGTACTGAATGATACGGGAGCAATTCTGTATTGCCTGGGCCGTTCGGATGAAGCCATCGAGCATTTAGTCAAAGCTCGGAGCCACCAAGAAAACTCCGCTGAAATAGTGTGGAACCTTGTAGAAGCATATCTTGCTGTCGGCAAAGCAAACGAAGCTATGCAGCTTTTCGATAATATGGAGCAGATGGGCATATTGAATGTGGACGTACTTAACAGAACCGCCAACATCTTCTTAGAGCAGAATAATAAGGGCAGCGCAATTGAAATGCTGCTGCGCTCACTGCAAATCTTGCCCAACCAGGAGATTCTCAGGCCGATGATTGAAGTGATTCGCAGCAAAAGACCTAAGATAGCTTTCTTCTGTGGTGGTGATGGTATGGGATTTCTTAACGAAATCATCAAATTTGCAAAGCAGCGTTTTCAAGTACACGTTTTTGAAGAGCAAACAGAAGAAGAACTATACGAATTAATGAAATGGAGTGATATTTCGTGGTTTGAGTGGTGCACAAATCTTGCGGTAATAGGCTCGAAGCAGCCGAAAGTCTGTAAAAACATTATCAGACTGCACCGCTACGAAGCCTATGGTCAATGGCCCGAGCAGGTGAATTGGGCTAATATCGACATCCTTGTTACTGTTGGTAACAGCTTTGTCAAAGATGCTCTTATCCACACGGTACCGAACCTCGAAAGTCAAACATCGATAGTTACCATCCCTAATGGAGTAGATCTTGAAAAATTTACTTTTACCGAGCGCCAGCGCGGCAAGAATATTGCTTTTTTGTCTAATCTGAGAACGGTAAAGAACCACGCTTTCGTTTTACAGTGCATGCAAAAGCTGCACTATATTGCCCCTGAGTATCGTCTGTTCTTCGGGGGTATATTTCAGGACCAAGCTCTTGAGCAATATCTAAAGCACATGGTTGATGCCCTCGACCTTCGCGATGTGGTGTTCTTCGACGGCTGGCAGGAAGATGTCCGTTCCTGGCTTGAGGACAAACACTACATCGTTTCGACGAGTATCATTGAAAGCCAGGGTATGGGAATTCTGGAAGCAATGGCCTGCGGTCTAAAGCCGGTCATCCATAATTTCCCAGGTGCAGAGGAGATATTTCCGTCAGAGTTTTTATTTAACATCTCGGAAGAATTCTGCGAGCAGATTCTTTCCGATACCTACGAGCCCAAAAGGTATCGCAGATTCGTCGAAGAAAAGTATCCGCTGAAAAACCAGTTGACCAATATCAACAATATCTTCACCCAATTTAAAGTCGAGATAGATTCACAACAATCCGGTCCTGTGCTTTGCAATAACTTGGAAAATTGGGGTCTTGAAGAGATTAGATTACCCGCAGAATTTTCCGCTCCGACGTTCGAGAATAAATTGACTGTGTAAATCTTAGCTATTTAGAAAATGTTAGATACTCCTGGAATGTCAAAAAACAACGAGAGGTCCCCAAAACATAACGAGGCGGTTTTGGGGACCCCAAAAAAGGCCGGGCCGGCTGTTACTGTGCTTGTCCCGACTTTTAACCGGCGCCGATATTTAGCCGGGGCCCTGGCCAGCGTTGTGCGCCAGAGTTATCGAAATCTTCAGATAATCGTAATAAATGACGGCGGTGAAGACGTAAGCGATATAGTTAATTCATTTGGGAATGAGCGGTTAATATTTATCAACAGAAAAGAGAATCGCGGCAAAGCCTTCTCGCTCAATGAAGCATTACTTCGAGCGGAAGGAAAATATGTTGCCTACCTTGACGACGACGACCTGTATTATCCTAATCACATTGAAACACTGGTCGATGCTCTTGAAAATAATAGCGACTGCCAGGTTGCATACAGTGATTTGTATAAAGTGTATTGTAAAGTTTGCCCGGACGGCAGCCGAAAGGTTTTAAGTAAAGTCGTTGAAATCAGCAGGGACTTCGACCGCTTTTTTATGCTGTACTGGAACCATGTCCTGCACGTAAGCCTTATGCATCGGAGGGATTTACTTGAAAAAACCGGGCCATACAACGAGGACATCAACGTTTTAATTGACTGGGATATGACTCGGCGGTTGGTTTTCTTCTCAGATTTTCACCACGTCCCCGAAATTACCGGTGAATTTTATCAGCCTAACAGTGACAGTGACAGGATATCAGTTCAGCGGCGCAAGAATGAAAAGGAATATACGAGGAACATTCTAACGATACGAACGACCAGGCCCGCCAAACCCTGGACGAAACTCGGAGATATATCCATCATTTTTACTACAGAGAGATTGAACAAGCAGGCAGGCACAACCCTGGGTTCTATCTGGCAGCGTACCTTCTATCCATACGAGGTTTATCTGCCTCTGCCGACAGCGGATTTCGAAAAACTCGACACTGTTATGCCTAACATAATCCCTGTGCTCGTTAATCCGTTGTCTTCTCAGGCCGAGCGAATAGATGCAGCTTTAGCCATATGTGATGGTGAATATATTGCCATAGTACCAAGCGGATTTCCCATTAGAGAATTCTGGGTAGAGGATTCGCTCCATGCTTTGGTCAACAGTCCAGTCAACAATGAGGGATTTGAGTTAGAAGACTCGACAGATAGACTCTGGGCGGTATTGGTCGGAAAAAATGACTTACAGTATGCTCGGAGAAGCTTTCCAAATTTATCGGTGCGTGAATCTCTGCATGCGGCCGGCATAGCAATAAGGCGCCTGCAACCGGAAGAAATACCATTTCAGTTTGACCAATTACTTGAAAAAGCCAAGTCAGCAGAAAAAACCGGTAATTGGTCAAAGGCTGCTGAAATGTTTGAATATATCACGGAGCATTATCAAAACGAACTGTGGATGAAAACGTTAGCTGCAAAGGCATCCTTCAAAGCCGGCGGCCACATCCGAGCAGCCGAACTCAGCCGTGAAGTCAACCGTCGACGACCAGCGGTGGAGACACTCTTGTTGGAGGCAAAGGTCAAACGCGAGAAAAATGATTTTAACTCGGCGATTAATTTACTCGAAAAAGCGGAACAAATACTCGAAGGAAAAGAATTGCTATGGACATAACACAAAATAATATCGATGAACAGCACGACTCGACACAGCATTACGAAGTTCTGCAGGAGCTGGGGGACTGCTACACTTCTGTCGGCAACTACACACAGGCACAACAGTGCTACGAAAAAGCAGCCGTCCTATCGCCAGACGAAGCTGGCCCTTACGTTGGGCTTGGAGTAGTTGCCCTGCAAAAGAATCTTCTTGATGATGCTGAAATAGCCTTTAGGGTCGCCTGTCGGCTGGACGCCAATTGCGCCAAGGCCTATGCGGGCCTCGCTATGGTCGCACAGCAAAGAGCCGATTACAAGCAGGCCTTTGAGATGTACCTTAAAAGCCTGGAGCTGGACACCGACAATCTAATAGCTCTTCTGGGCCTATTTCAGACCTCCTGCCAGATGGGTTCATTCTCAAAGGTCATTCACTATCTGGAGACATATTTGAATATGCACCCAGGTGATACCTCCGTTATGTTCCCACTGGCGGCGCTATATATGAAAGATGGCAAGCTTGAGGAGTCTAAAAAAATTCTCCTGGATATATTAACTCTGGACAAGAGCCACACAGACGCAGCTAATCTCCTGGAAGAAGTCGAACATAGTTTGGCCCAGGTAAAACAAGGAATCCAAACAGGAGCTCGAGTGTAATGAGCACCGATAGTGTTGAGATTATTCCAGATGGACAGATACACCTGAGGGACGAGCTGCAAAGCCTGTTGGAAAAGCAAATAGAGCTTGCCCGTCAGGGCAACATCAATGAAATTGAGGTCTTATGCAGGCAAGCCGGCTCTCTTGTGGGGAAAATCTCACGGTCGGGGATTCTTGAATCGTCTGAATTTAAAAGCCAGCACGAGAAGTTACGAAAATTATACCAGAACCTATGTCTTGCTCTAACAGCTCAGCAAGCCGAGACTGCGGAAGAGCTAAGCCGGGTCCGCAAAGGCAAAAAGACCATAGAGACGTATCGCAGTAATATTTGAATTGCAGGGGAATGAATGAAAAGGGAGGCTAAATGTTTATCGTGAAAAAAAGCGTATCACGAAAAATCGGAGAACCAGAGGCAAAGTATTTGCCCCGAGTAAGCAGAGCTGAAAGCAATTACTCTGATGATAGTGTTGTCCTCACTGGCAGCTCCGTCGATGCGACTGCTGTTGGTGGCAGGTCACAGGCTGACACGCAGCAGAGACTAAAACAAGCACACAAAGAATGGAATCCGAGCAAACGTTGGAATCCGTTTAATAGCTATAAGCTCCTTGCTCAGGTTGAAAGGTGGAAAAAGATCAAGCGAGGCAGGCCTCTTCCTCCGCCGGTACTTATCACTGTTGACCCCTCCAATATCTGCAACTTGAATTGTCTCTGGTGTAACGCAGAGCTTGTAAGAAGGGAATGGAAGAGCTCCTTGTCGGAAAAGGCATTATTTGAAATTTCTGATTTCCTGCCCCACTGGGGCCAAGGCACAGATTGTCAAGAGCCGGGAGTCCAGGCGATTTGTATTGCCGGGGGTGGAGAGCCGCTATTAAATCCGGCAACAGGCAACTTCATCGATACAGTTGTCGCAAACGATATTGACGTGGGCGTGGTTACTAACGGCACAAAAATAGACGAATTTGTCGATTCGTTATCTCAGGCGGTATGGGTTGGTGTATCTATTGATGCAGCCACAAAAGAAACTTTCAATAAATTAAAAGGTTTGTCTCCTGACTGTGATTTATTTGACCGTGTTATTGAGAATGTTGCTATCTTAGTTGATTACGCCAAGATGCACAATAATAAGTTAGGCTGGAAGCATCCCGCTTATGGAGTGAGCTTCAAGTATCTTCTGTACAAGGGTAACATCGGCGAAGTGTACGAGGCGACGAAACTTGCAAAACAAATAGGATGCAAGAATATTCATTTCAGACCCGCGGGGACCACCTGGGATAAATTAGGCACAGAACAGGAAATTACCTTTTCCCGGGATGACGTATCATTGTTCAAACAACAGATTGCAGAAGCGTTGGAACTGGATGACGAAACTTTCGGCGTTTATGGAGTAACCCACAAATTCAATTCTCAGTTTGCCAGCGCTAACTATTTTAGCAGATGTCATTCCATTTTTATGACAGCAGTAATCGAGCCACCAGTTGGGAAAGATGCGCCAAAAGATTCGTTCACAGTCGGGCTTTGCTGCGACAGGCGCGGCGACCCAAAACTGGAATTAGCCAGAAATATCGAAAGCACGCAGGAAATCCAAAAATTGTGGGGCAGCAAAAAACATTGGGATATTCATGACAATATTGTGATTCAAAATGAATGTCCAAGGTGTACCTATCAACCGCACAATGAAATATATGAGCAGGTTATTTTAAATGACAGCATGACATACAAGTTTATTTGACGGCACGTATAGGAAAAAAATGGAACTATCAGTAATCGGTTTAGGTAAGTTGGGTCTTTGCACGGCTGCGTATTTCGCCTCCAAAGGACACAAAGTTCTTGGGCTTGAGAAGAACAAGTACTTTGTCAGTGAACTGGGGCGAAAAGGTTGTCCTATCAGAGAGACAGGACTGTCCAAGCTTCTGGACATGGCGTGGGACAACTTTGAGGTAACAACCAGTTTGACCGACGCTGTACTGCATTCGGATGTTACGCTAATTATTGTTCCGACTCCAAGCAAGCCTGATGGGAAGTTTTCCAACGATTATGTTGAGGGTGTATTACACGGAATTGGGCCGATGCTTGCGTCCAAGAATAACTTCCATGTGGTGGATGTTGTCTCGACCGTTATGCCTGGCTCATCCGAAGGCGTTTTTAAGCCTTTGCTGGAACAATTAAGCGGCAAGCTCTGCGGGAAAGGATTTGGGCTTGTTTACAATCCTGAGTTTATAGCTTTAGGGTCGATAATTCAGGATTTTTCAAGACCGGATATGGTGCTTATAGGCGCATCTGATGAAAGGTCGGCAGGAATAGTAAAAAAACTTTACGTTAGCAGCTGTGAGAACAAGCCGCATATCGCGACGATGTCATTGCTGAATGCAGAAATCACCAAATTAAGTTTGAATTGCTTTGTAACGACAAAGATAAGTTTTGCCAACGAGCTGGCCAATATATGTGAGAGAATTTCCGGCGCGGACGTAGATGAAATAACCGAAGCAATAGGAACTGACAGCCGAATAGGGCCGAAGTATTTGCGAGCGGGTCTGGGCTTTGGCGGGACGTGTTTCCCTCGTGATAATCTGGCCTTTCAGGCCTTTACAAAAGAAGTGGGCTATGAGCCGAAATTGAGCAAGGCAACTGTCGCGATTAATGATGCGATGGTGGATAGGCTGTTCGAGATTATAGAAGCAAAGGTAATAGAACGAAAACACATAGCTTTACTTGGTCTATCCTACAAACCGAATACCCATATAACGGAAAAGTCGCAATCAATCATGTTAGCCGAGAAACTAATCGATGCTGGTTATGTGGTAACCGTTTACGACCCGGCGGCATTAGATAACGCAAAAGATGTATTGGGTGATAAAGTCAGATATTGTAACGACCCATACGAGTGCGTTGATGGCTCAGATGCCATTGTGCTTTTGACGAAATGGCCGGAATTCAGAAATTTAGATTGGAATAAAGTTGAGAAGAATGTCAAAGAAGGAGCTGTTTTGTTAGATAGCTGGCGAGAGCTTAAAAATGAGAAGTTCGCAAAGCTCAATTATGTTGGTTTGGGTCTTGGATGTACAGAAAAATGGCCTTGTGAGATATTGACATGAACAGCCTTCAGGAATTTAAGAGTGTAACGATTGAGCGAGTCCAGGCATTCTGGGATGCCAGGCCCTGCAATATCCGTCATTCAGTGCAGGAGCTTGGCAGTCGAGCATACTTTGACGAGGTAGAAGCGAGGAAGTATTTTGTTGAACCCCATATACCTGTCTTTGCCGAGTTTGAAAAATGGAAAGATAAAAAGGTTCTGGAAGTGGGATGCGGCATTGGAACAGACACAATAAGTTTTGCCAGAGCCGGAGCAAAAGTAACAGCAATAGATTATTCGGAAAAGTCGCTCGAAATTGCAAAAAAACGGGCTGAAGTCTATGGATTGGAAATTGATTTCTTTAAAGCAAATGCCGAGGAGCTTTTAAAGGTTGTTCCGGTAGAGGATTACGATTTGGTTTATTCTTTTGGCGTTATACATCATACACCGAATCCTGAAAGGGCTATCTCGGAGATTCGCAAGTATATGGGGCCCGAAAGCGTATTTAAGATGATGGTTTATAACCGATATTCGTGGAAGGTCTTCCGGATTTTGATGACGTATGGCAAAGGGGCATTCTGGAAACTGCCGGAACTGGTAGCGGGGTACTCAGAAGCGCAGAGCGGCTGTCCGGTAACTTATACGTTTACAAAGAAAAGCATCAGGGATTTGCTCGAAGGATTTGAGGTTTTAGAGACAAGAGCCGAGCATATTTTCCCTTATCGCATCGAGGATTACAAAAAGTATCGCTACGAAAAGGTATGGTATTTTCGTTATCTTCCTAAAAAGATTTTTCGCTGGATGGAACGAAGATGGGGCTGGCACTTGTGCGTGACGGCAAGGATAAAGAGCTAAAAGCGCCGGAAGCGATAAAAGGTTAATAATTATGCGGGCATATTTGTTGGATGATTTCAAAGTCGAGATTGACCCCAGAGCGTCTGAAATAGGCGGGTGCTGGGAGGGAAAACCGCGCAACGGCATACCGAATGCGTGGGGCATGAACGAGTTGCGGTTTTTTTATAAACAAACATTGGAATACGAATCCCCGGTGATTATGGACATTGGTGCCAATACGGGGGCATTTTCTATGCTTGCTGTGATGAATCCGGTGATGAGAAGTTATGCCTTTGAGCCTGCGCCTGTTACTTTCGAAGTGTTAAAGCAAAACATAATCCTGAATAATCTTCAGGATAGAGTTAAGGCTTTTCAGTTGGCTCTGGCGGATAAGAACGGCAGAGCCATATTGAAGTATCCAAAATCGGGGACAAATTCAGGGTTGGCTTGTATAGGGAAACCTTTGAGATTTAACGAATGGGTTGAATACGAAGTTGACGTTCAACGACTTGATGATTTTGCAACCGAGTATGGGATTGACAAAGTAGATTTGCTTAAGATTGACACTGAGGGTTGTGAACTGTTTGTTTTAAGAGGAGCGGAAGAATTTATAAGGCAGTGTCGTCCGAATATCTTTTGTGAATATTATGAAGATAATGCCAGACAATTCGGATACCATCCAATTGAAATAGTAAAATTTCTTACCTTGTTCGGGTACAGTTACGTGAAAGTCAGTCATGAAGATATGTATTTTTACCAGCCTAAAAGAGCAGTTCTAACAAAACGACACATTGCTACGTCAGAGCTTCGCGCTTCAGATCCTGCTCTGAGAAAAGAACCATTTAGAACAGCCGATGAAGAACAAGCTATCGAAATTGATGCAAATAATGATATCAACAAGTCACAATTGCCTTGTGCCTCTAACCAGATTAAAGATTACTGCTCGTTGGACCCTGTAAGCGGAAAGATTATTCTTCCTGCCGAGGTTACGCGAGTATGGATTGATGTTGGAGCCTATGACGGCGAGGTAACGTTGCCTTATCTTCGCCAAGCAAACGACTTAATAGTGGTCGCTTTTGAGCCACTGATTGAGAAGTGGAGGCAGTTAAAGAAAAGTCATCCTCGTATGATTGCGTTACCGATGGCAGTTAGTACCACTCAAGGATTTGCAGATTTTTACCATACCGAAAATGACGTGTCCAGCTCGCTGCATCCCTTTAATCTTGATGGTTTTGCACTCTGGAAAAACACAGACGGGCTTAAAGTAATTGACAGACGCACCGTTCCGACTATGCCACTCGAACAGATTCTGAAGCGTTTACCTTTGGAGCGTGTTGAATTTGTTAAAATCGATGCACAAGGACACGACTTGGATGTAGTTAAATCAGCTGGCAACCAGCTTCAAAAAATAGACAGAATAAAACTTGAGGTAGCGGTTACTTCATCGCAGCTTTATCGGGGGTCTGCTACAAAGAAAGAGGTTGTCTCCTATATGACAAGGCTCGGTTTCAAACTCACCGAGACTGAATCACAGACGAACGGACAAGAAGAAAACCTTACGTTCTTAAACGTGCAGAATAATTCAAAAGCTTTTACGTTTTCCTTATCGGGAAAACCCAAGTCTGATTTTACTCGGGGTCAAGAAATGAGTAATTCTTACGATGGAAAGCCAATGTTAAGTATTGTAGCTGCCGGACGCAATGACGACCATGGTGGTAATCTGTTACGCCGAATGCAAATGTTTATCAACGGTATTTTGGCGCAATCGCAGCAATATAGGCTTTCGGTGGAACTGGTTTTGGTAGAATGGAACCCGCCGCAGGACAGGCCACGATTGGCTGAGGTTCTACCATTTCCTGAACGAAGCGATTATTGTACTATCCGTATTATACAGGTCCCAGCAGAGGTTCATAATCGGTATAAGCATGCTGACGGGCTGGCTCTCTACCAGATGATAGCCAAGAACGTGGGCATCCGGCGGGCGCAGGGAGAATTCATACTGGCGACAAATATTGACATCCTGTTTTCCGACGAATTATTTGCGTTCTTTGCTTCCGGAAAGATGACCAGAGGTAAAATGTATCGTGTGGACCGCTATGATGTTAATAATAAAGTTCTGCAGCAACCTACTGTTTCCGAGCAGTTAGCGTTTTGTCGCGAAAATATTATTCGGATAAATAAACGAAACGGGACGCAGAACTTGATAACCGGCGATTATCATATGATATATCCGCCTGAGGGAGAAGATGTTCCGCGATTAAGAACGAAAAGGGCACACCTTCACACCAATGGATGCGGTGATTTTCAACTAATGCATAGGGACCATTGGTTTGCACTGCATGGCTACCCAGAGTTTGATATGCATTCGTTCCACGTGGATTCGCTTTTTTCTTTCATGGCACATTATGGCGGGGCCGAGGAAGAAGTCCTTAACTATCCGATGTGTATTTACCACATAGAGCATAGTGCCGGCTGGACACCAGAGATTCATAAAAAAGGAACCCTATGGAAGAATCTTGAAGCCAGAAAAGTTGAGAGGATTTCCAACACCCAATTTGACGCTTATGCGGTGACAATGACGGAGCAAAGAAAACCCATCATTTTTAACGACGACAACTGGGGCCTTGAGACGGAGGAATTTGAGGAAGATGTACCGGTGCGAGCAGAATTTGATGTGTCAAATTCCAAAAGCACCAGGCAGATTGTCAGTGTAACAGAGTCTTCAGGGGACCCAGGCGGTCCAGCAAACCGTGCAGTCAATGAAAAGTATCTGAGCATTGTGGTCGCTTCTCGGAATGATGACTATGATGCAAACATTTTACGCCGGATGCAGGTATTTGCAAAAGGACTTGTTGAACAGTGCAGGCGTTTCAATCTTGATGCGGAGCTTATAATCGTTGAGTGGAATCCGCCGGCAGGTAGAAAAAGACTTTATGAGGTTCTTGACTGGCCGGATGACCTGGGCCCTTTGACGGTTCGATTCATCGAGGTACCGGCGGAAATTCATAACAGCATTGGCAATTCGGATAAGTTCCCACTTTTCCAAATGATAGCCAAGAACGTGGGTATCAGGCGGGCAAGGGGAAAATTTGTATTGGCGACCAATATCGACATTTTGTTTTCTAATGAGCTGATGCAGTTTTTATCAAGCGGCCGGCTCGATGAGAACTGTTTCTACCGTATTGACCGACATGATGTTGGTAGCAAAATAGTGCCTGAGCGTAAAGATATTAACGAGCAGCTGGAGTTCTGCCGGAACAATATTGTGCGTGTTCATGGACTATATGGTACCAAGAAAATATCGGAAATGGAATCGGACCACTTCATTTATGACGGTAAGGATAAAAAGCTGCATACGAATGGGTGTGGTGATTTCACGCTGATGTCACGTACTAATTGGCATTTGTTCAGAGCGTATCCGGAACTGCCGAGATGGTCTATTTATGTTGATGTGCTACTACTACATATGGCTTATGTCAGTGGTTTGCATCAGGTTATTTTGCCCGAGCCTATGAGAATTTACCACATTGAGCATGATATGAGCTGGGCTGTTAGTGATGAGGCCAAACAGAAACTTACAACAGAACGTTATCCGAGTCTCGACTATCAAAAAGAATACCTCGTCTGGTGCCAGCAGATGTTAGAGAGGGGTCGGCCAATAACAAATAACGATGAAAACTGGGGCTATGCACAGACTGAATTTAAGGAATACGTGATTAGCGGCCGATGGAAAGATCAGATGACAGACAGGAACGTAATTTCACAGGATAATAACCGCAAACCGTTTCAAGAATGGATTGATACACTGGCATTAACTCAAAATCGTCTCTATTACCGTGACCAGACTCCTGAATCGCTGAATATGCTGGTCGAGCTCGTTCATAGATACAAGCCTACCAAGATCGTAGAGTTGGGCACCCTTTCGGGCTTTTCATTGCGTGCCTGGCTTTCGGCTCAAAGCGAAGCAGAAGTGATTGCTATTGATTTGTCATTCAAGCCACTGTTTAGAAGCCAAAAAGTCCTTCCTGTTGAACTGTCCGGAGTAAGACTTCTTGAACAAGACATTCTGAAAACGGACTTCAGGCAACTCTGGTCCGAAGAAGACAAAGTATTGTTATATATTGATGCACACGACCAACTCAATACTTCTATTATGACGCATATTCTTGACAATGCGTTACCATTACTGCCGCAGGGCAGCATCGTAACGGTAGATGATTTTTGGTACTGTCCCGAAGTCTTAACAAATGATAGTGTTTCAAGGTTTTTTGAAGAAGTTACTATCAACGCTATCGATCCTTTGCAATGCTTTAAGGGATATTATGCTTCTTATTGGAAAGGAGGTTTCTTTGTAGGTTTTCGTGAAGTAGTACCGCTGGTTGAGTGGGTAAACTGCAACAAAGTAGAGCTTATTTTAAATCCTGGTGATAAGGCAGTAACATTCGAGTGTCCGGCGCTGAGGAAAAATACCGGCAAAAGTTTTGACGCAGAGAGATTCAGAACATTAACAGGCGGCATCCTGTACAATCCGGTGGATATATTTAGCGTTCATGGTAGCAAAGAAGCAAAAGGAAACCGGGGGGTTGATGCTTTGTGTGAGGCCGGTGCGCAGTTCTATGCTTCCGGCCGGATAAAAGAGGCTGAGGATTGCTTTGGGCAGGCCATTTTTCTTGACCCTGATATCAACGGAGCGTTTTATGCGCAAGCAGTTTGTTTTGCGCGAGAAGGAAACTTTGAAATGGCCACAGAGAAACTGCGAATGGAAATGAATAGTAAGTTCCCTCATCCTCGTGCGAAGAAGTTGTACGAAGATATTAAACAATATATCCGGAAAAAGCATAAGCCGATTTCAAAAGTGCAGCAAACAGTGCCGACTGGAAATATCACAATTTTTGCACTGCCGAAAGCTTTTCGCGGCCAAGATTCAGTAAGGCAGAGAAATGCTATAAAGAGCTGGATGTTACTTGAGCCACGGCCGGAGATTATTTTATTTGGTGATGATGATGGAGTGGCTCATGTAGCTGAGGAATTTGGACTGCGCCATATACCGGATGTTAAACGAAATTCCTACGGCACGCCACTGATAAATGACTTGTTTGAAAAAGCTCAGACGGAGGCCTCAAATCATGTCTTAGTATATGTAAACTCAGATATTATTTTATTGAGCGACTTTATGCCGGCAGTCCAGAAAGTTACCAATCGCTTTAATGAATTTTTGATGATAGAACAACGTTGGGACACTGATATTCCAGGGCCGATAGACTTCGAAGATGCCGATTGGGAACAGAAGCTGCGACAATTTGTCAGCCAGAATGGTTCGCTGCATGCTGTGACAGGGATAGATTGCTTCGTATTCACTAAATACCTATGGTCCGTTATACGGCCTTTTGGCCTCGGCCGAACAATGTGGGACATATGGCTTGTCAGAAAAGCTCTCCAAGACAAAAAAGATATAATTGACGCTACTGAAACGGTTATGATTGTACACCAAAACCATCCTTATATTTCTTTCCCTAAACGAAAAGAGGAGGAACTTATCAATTATCAACTTGGTGACAATAACACTTCTTCCGGTTTTGTTTCGGATGCTGGTTGGAAATTAACTCCAAAAGGTCTTATTAAAAAATATCTCCAGCAAACTAATGACCCTGGGCCTGAGGCAATTCAGCTATGTCAGAAAGCTCCCGGGAAGTTGCGACAATATGAGCCTTTCGAAGCATTAAAGATTTTCAATGAAGCCCAGCACAAAGCCCAGGCTGAAAAATTAGCAATTCAAGGCTTTCAGACGACAGGGACAGCCTGCCTGCTAAAGTCAGGAAGACCGGATGAAGCAGCTTCAGCCGCCGAAGCTGAATTGTCTTTACAACCTGATAACAAAAATGGCCAAAAGATATTCGAACCTATTAACAGGATGCCAAAAAAACCGGAAAAGCCTGAGCCAACGGAACCAAATAACTGCATAAACAGACCATATTCTCTGGCTATTACATGGGAACAGGTAAAACAGATGCCGATTATCCGGCTTTATGCCGGCGATGTCCCCAAACAGAAAGAGTATGAGGGTGTGATTGGTTTGTCACTGAGTAGAAACGACCAAAATCATCTCCGACACGACATTACCCAACCGTTCCCACTTATGGATAATTCGGTCGATAGTTTTCAGGCGGAAGATGTGCTTGAGCACATCCCATATGAAAAACTAGTACCTGTCATAAAAGAGATATACCGCGTATTGAAACCAGATGGCTTGTTTCGGCTTTCTGTTCCAGATTACGGATGTGATGTATTGCAGAACCGGTCCATAAAAGATGAAAAGGACCAGATAGTTTTCGACCCAGGCGGAGGTGGAACACCGGAATATCCGGGACATGTCTGGTTTCCGAGAATTGATACTGTCATGCAACTGCTAACAAAAACAAAATTTCACGGATCAGGGAAAATAGAACTTTTGCACTATTACAACAAGGACGGCACTTTTGTGGCGAAACCGATAGATTACTCTAAAGGTCATATTATGCGCACACCGGATTTCGATGAACGCGTAAAGGTCCCATATCGTCCAATGTCCTTGGTAATAGATTTGACAAAGGGGAGGGAAATAGCATCTCAAAGCTGCAGAACAAAACCAGAAATTTGGTCAGGTTCAGTACTTGCAAATGAAATTAATTCTTCACCTACTTGGCGTCCTGAAAAACAGAATCAATGTATACAAAGACGGTTTACCGAAAATTCGCTGGCTTCATTTGCTGAAGAGTTGGTGAAAAAAGCGGTGCAACTGCTCAAGGAGAATCAAGAGTCTGATGCGATGGACTATTTTGATGTAGGCGCCCGTCTACATCCGAAGCTGGCACAGGAACAATGCAGACGTGTCGTGAATCTCCTCGATCAGAGCACGCTGGCTCGGATCTGCTCTAAAGCTCGAAGGAAAACAGCCACAGTCCAAAAGCATCAGGGAGCCAGCTTACTGCTCAAAAACACCAAAGACCGACTTGATAAAATGCAAGAAGACATAAATGGATGCATTGAAAATCGCCAGTCTAAGACGCAACATCAATATACCGCCAACAAATATACATGTGAAAATCCCGAAAGAAATGAATCAAGAACAAAGAAGTATTTATCAGAAATCCTTAGGCAAAATAGAAGTAATATTTGTTCAAAAATGCAGGTGCTTGGGACCAAGTATGGTGGTTGGGCTGTAGATTTGGACCTGATACCTTTTGGTAGCACAGTTATCTCTGCGGGCGTTGGTGAAGATATTTCATTCGATCTTGAATTAATTAATCGGAAAAACTGTAAAATTATTGGAATAGACCCAACAGAGAAAGCAAAGAGATACATTGAACGTAACAAGAATGAACATTTTTGGTTTATACATAAGGCTTTATATTCTAAAAGTAATAAAAAAATAAAAATTTACAAAAACACAAATCCAGACTATGTTTCGGAGTCAATTACACCATCTCACAAAAGTGTTTCAGAAACAGATTTTTACGAAGCCGAAACAATAAGTTTAGAGGACCTTTTGAATAAGTACAAGAATGTATCTGTGCTAAAGATGGATATCGAAGGCGCTGAGTACGAGGTTCTCAGTTCCATAAGTAAACTAGATATACCGCAGATATGCGTAGAATTTCATCACTTTTGCACAGATTTTACAGCTAATGACACAGAAAAATGCATCAAGCGTTTACAAAGAATGGGCTATATACTGGCGCACTGTACAAATGAACACGGAGCGGTAAAAGAAGCGACCCTCGTGCATCAAAAATATATAAGCAAAAAAACGGCTGAGATGAATATAGGCGAACCTCGAACACTTTTTACGAAAGATGTTCCGGTAATATTGGTATGTTACAATCGGCCTAAGCATACGCTTGAGGTCTTAAATGCTTTAAGAGAACATAACGTTCAGAATTTATATGTTTTCTCAGATGCGCCAAAATCCGACGAAGACGTAGAAGCTGTTTCTTTGACGAGGCATCTGGTGCACAGCATCGACTGGACAAAGCCAAAAATAATCGAGCGCACGGAAAATCTGGGACTTGCGCGAAATATTGTAAGCGCTGTTGATTATGTTTTTGAACGACACAACAGACTGATTTTGCTGGAAGACGATTGTGTTCCTCAGCGATATTTCTTTGATTTTATGCACACCTGTCTCGAAAAGTATGAAAATAACCAACGAGTATTTGGCATATCAGGTTACACAGTCCAAATTCCTGACAAAATACGGTCCGACTACCCGTTCGATTTGTATTTCTGTCCTCGAATAGGCAGTTGGGGCTGGGCAACATGGAAGAGAGCATGGACACATTATAAGGAGGATATGTACGAGCTTGTTGAAACTGCCATCAAAAATGACGTTGATATAGACCAGGGTGGTACAGATATTCCAATATCTATAGAGAATTTCTTAAAGGGGCAACTGAAAGATGTATGGACTCTGAACTGGGTGCTTTCCGTATATGTCAACAATGGTATTTATATCTATCCAACAAGGTCTCACATCAGTAATATCGGCACGGACGGGACGGGGGCTCACTGTGGGAAAACCGACAAGTACCACTCTTTCTCTTGTGACACAAGACCAACACGTTATCCGGCGGACGTTTTTCTTGATGAACAGGTTATGGAGAACTTCAAAAGCTATTACCGGGTGGCTCCCGACCGAAGCCGTAGTGCCGTCCATTTCTTAAGGTCCCTGGGACCAAAAAAGTCCCTTAAAATCGCGCAGATAAGCACTATCGATAAAAAAGGTGGTGCCGCAAAAGTAGCATGGATGCTAAAGGAAGGCCTAAAAGCCAGAGGGCTGGGAACACAGATGTTCGTCGGCCAGAAATTGTCGAACGATCCGGATATCAAAATAATCACAGACCCAATACAGGATAGTAATACGTATTATAAAGAGCAGGGTTTCTTGTCATATGATATAAATTCGACCTTCACGCTGAGTTCCCAAAAAGAACTTTTAGAGTCCGATGTTGCACATTTCCATAATTTGCACGGCAACTATTTCAATCCATTTGCCTTATCCGTTTTGACAAATATCAAGCCGTCTGTGTGGACCCTCCACGATATGCAGAGTATGACCGGCCATTGTGCTTATGCGTTTGATTGCGAAAAATGGCAGACCGGCTGTGGAAACTGCCCAGACCTCGAATCATATCCGCCTATCACCAAGGATCGTACCGCCGAAATGTGGCGTGACAAAAAAATCATATATAAAGAATCTGACTTTGAGCTGATAGTGCCTTCACAATGGCTGAAAAACATAGTTAAAAAGAGCATACTCAAAGATAAAAAAGTCCATTTGATATACAATGGCATCGACGAACGTATTTATAGACCCTTGGACAAGCAAGCAATTCGTAAAATGTTTAAGATCCCTCCGAACGCCATCATTATTAGTTTCGTCGCACACGGAGGATTAATTGATAAGCGAAAAGGCGGCAATTTCATCCTGGAGGCCTATAAGTACTTCACTGCGAAATATCCTAATACGTTTTTTATTTGCGTTGGGGGCACTTCTGACAAGGCGCCGACGGAAAGATTGCTACAAATTCCCTTTTTATTTGACGAAGAGAAGCTGGTTCAACTCTATTGCGCATCTGATATATTTCTATTCCCTACGTTGGCGGACAACTGTCCCCTCGTGATATTGGAAGTTATGGGGTGCGGTGTTCCAATTATATCTTTCAATACGGGAGGAGTTCCTGAGTTAATTGAACATGGAAAAACGGGGCTGTTAGCTGGATTCAAGAATAGTGAAGAATTTATCAAAATGACCGAATGTCTGGTTGCTGACAAAGCAAAACGAGAAGAATTTAGCGCTGCCAGCCGTGAAAGACTAATAAAAATGTTCACACTTGATCAGATGGTTGACAGACACATCACATTATATGAACGACTGGCGGAGAACGCCCAAAAGAAGGACTATGTTCCACTCAAGAATAGGGTAGCCCTGCCCACAATCTTCAGAGAAAATAGAAATGAACAGCTAAAAAAAAGACAAATGCCTCCACTAAATCAGACAGTAAAAGTGGCTGCCCAACATAAGCCAAACAGCATCGACACGGACAAATCCCAACAGTTTCCAATTGTATTTGTCAATTTTGGTAATCAGGACAGTTTAAAGTACGCTTTAGCTCAGGCAAAATTGTCTAACCCCAACAGTGTCATTTATCTTATCGGTGACGAAACCAATGACAAATATGATTTTGTCGAACACCACCATTATAAAAATTATTCTACTGCTGCTCAAGATTTTGTAAATGTTTATAAACATCTTAGCACCAATAAGTACAATGCCGAACTTATCTGTTTTCTCAGATGGTTCATACTAAGAGAATTTTTAGAACACATGAGCTTTAGGAGATGCTTGTATCTCGATTCAGACGTCATGCTTTATACCGACATTCAGCAATATCAAAGAAAATTCAAGGATTTTGACTTCACATTGTCACAGGGTCAAGGGCCAAGCTGCAACTTCATCAATAGCATCTCGGCCTTAACAGAATTTTGTGATTTAGCTCTTCAGCATTACACAAACACGGAATTACTGAAAAATCTGGAAGATTCTTTCAACGCCAGAGTTGCCAAAGGATTGCCTGGCGGGGTATGTGACATGACAATGTTTGGAAAATATCGAGAAAAACACCCGGATAAGGTCTGTGAAATATCTCAAATAAAAGACCACTCAAAATTTGACCACCATCTTAACGTATCGGAAAACTTTGAAATGCAGAACGGCTTTAAGAAAGTCATCTGGATAAAAAAGCAGCCTTATGGAAAACATATTGATTACGAACAGCCCATTAAATTTAATACATTACATTTCCAGGGGAAAGCCAGTGGTTCAATAAAAGATTATTTCACGGGCAGGTTACTGCTCGCAACGAATACAGACAAATGGATAATCGAGAACTTCACAGAAAGTCCAATACCCCCGTCTGGCAAGAGTGAGATAGAGCAGTCTAAGCCCAAGCTAATCTTCCCAGAAAATCGATACCATGTTTCAGCCATAGTATCTACCTACAACTCAGAAAAGTTCATCCGAGGCTGTTTGGAAGATTTGGAGCAACAGACAATTGCCGACAAGCTGGAGATCATTGTCGTCAACAGCGGCTCGCAGGAAAACGAAGAAGCAATCGTTCATGAATATCAGCAAAAGTATAATAACATAGTCTATATCAAAACCGGGCAACGTGAGGGAATCTATACGGCCTGGAACCGCGCCATCAAGATTGCTCGGGGGACTTTTCTAACTAACGCCAACACAGACGACCGGCACCGTGAAGATGCTCTGGAAATAATGGCTGAAACGCTGCTGGCCAATCCTGATGTTGCTCTTGTTTACGGCGACCAGATATGTACCGATACGCCAAATAGCACCTTTGCCAATCATCACGCTATCGAGATGGCCAGGAGAGCTGAATACAGTCACGAAAGACTACTCTTCGGTTGTTGCGTGGGTTCGCAGCCGATGTGGCGCAAATCACTGCACACCGAACTCGGATATTTCGATGACACATTGACCTGTGCAGGCGATTGGGACTTCTGGCTGCGTATCTCAATCTCAAGTAGATACAAATTCAAACATATACCCGAGTTTTTGGGCCTATACTATTATAACGAAAACGGCATCGAACATGGCAGAAAGATTCACAGTCTGTATGAGAGATATATAGTCGGTAAGCGATACGGAAATCCGTATATATCGGTGATACCCCTATACACGAGCAAGGACAATCCTTTGGTTTCAGTGATAATGACTGTTTACAATTGTGCTGAATATATCGGCGATGCAATCGAGAGCGTGCTGATTCAAAACTATCCAAAATTCGAGCTTATAATCATCAACGATGGCTCGACGGATAGTACCAAAGAGGTCATTTCACGCTATGAAGATCAAAGAATCAGGTATTGTTACCAGGAAAACGCCGGCATGTCCAATGCGCTGAACCATGCCGTAAGGCAAGCCCGAGGGCAATATATTATGCCTCTGGACGCAGATGATATGATGTTTCCGAACTTTATTGCCAAACACTTGGCGGAATTCGAAAAACACCCAGATGCTGACCTTGTATATTGCGATGTTTTGCTGATTGACGAGAATAGTAAACCGATAAGGATAATGAATAAGCCCGAATATCAGGATCGCAGGTATCTGATTAGAGATCTGTTCCGGGCGGGACATCCTGTAGTGCCATTTAGACTCGGCATCAAAAGAACAGTCTATGACAAAATAGGCCTTTACGATGAAAAACTAAAAGTAGGCATGGACTATGATATGATGAGACGCTTCGTAAAGGCCGGTCTTAAAGAACATCATCTCAGCGAGCCGTTGCATCTAAGAAGAATGCACGCTAACAGTCTTTCGGGAAATTATTCCGTCCAAAAGGCAAAAAGCCATTTTGAGGTCATCAAGCGATTTATTGATACATTCACGCACGATGAGTTATTCCCGGACGTCGCGTGGGACGAGATAGCGCCCCAGATGAGGCAATTACATGCTAAATGCCTGGCTGCCGGGACTTACCTTGCAATAGGACAAGATTATGTAAAGACAAAGGCTACCGAATGTTCAAGAACAGCTTTCGACCTGGCCTGTTCAGAGCTAAATGACTGTGTAAAAATGGACCCTGAAAACCAGGGTCTGCGGCAGCTATTGCAAAAGTCTAAACTCATACGAGCCAGATATACCGAGGCACTACAGCAAGCTGTTTCTAAATGAATGTAAATATGGTAAGCAAATATAAGATAAATAGTTAAGCAAAAAGTGTTTTTGAACGATAATAATTGACGTCAGGTGTGGGCGTCAGCCGTGTTTGTAGATTTTTGTTAAGGTATGAAAACTTAAACCAAAAGGTAGATAAAGATGTCAACGTTACGTCTTCCAGGGCTCTTAACGGGGATAGATACAGCCAAACTCATCGAGCAACTGATGGCTATTGAGCGCCGTTCACTCAATGTGTACGAAGAACGCATAAGTATTTGGGAGGAAAGACAAGATGCTCTGAGCACTCTGGAAAACAAACTCAGCAACTTAAGAAACGCCGTTCGGGCTCTTTCCGATGCCAAAGAACTTCGCGCCTTTTCAGTCGCCTCCAGCGACACCAACAAATTAACTGCCGAGGCATCCTATAACGCCTTCGAAGGCAATCACACGGTCGTAATCAACCAGTTGGCTAATGCCGAGCGCTGGATTCACACGAACGGGCTCGAATATGCCGAGAATTACGTCGGAGCGGGAACTTTTATTTACTCATATAACAATAAGGAAACGGTTTTGACGACCACATCTGAGACAACACTCGAGGATTTCGTCGGCTTAATCAATAACGATGCGAACAATCCCGGGATTACAGCCAGTTTGCTATATTATAACGATGCCTACCATCTGGTGCTAAATGGCAATGACGCCGGCTCCGATTATGAAATCTCAATCAACGCAAGCAGCACCGAAGTCTGGGCTCCTGACACCGAGCAGCAGAACCACACTTTTAATGTTGACGGTGACAATGCTACACTAAGTACCAGAATTACAGAACTCGACCAATTTACGGGGAGTCTGGGAACAGGAGATAAAATTACAATCACCGGTAAGGATCATAATGGTGTTGCCATAACTCCGGTAGAGCTTACCGTTACAAGTAATACCAAGCTCGCTCATCTTATTTCAGAAATTAATGACGCTTTTGACGGAGTAGCCAAAGCGACCCTCGTTAACGGGCAAATTATTTTGACCGACGATATCTATGGAGCAAGTGGACTTGAAATTGGATTATCTTTCACACAGGGTACCGGCTCAACAGCAGACCTGGGCTTACCTACTATGGCCTTTGAGACGGAAGGTGGCAGCACATCAGCATCGGGAATGAACAACGATTTTGAACCAGCGGACTTTAGCGAAACTCAATCGGCTCAGGATAGTGAAATAAGGGTTGACGGCTACCCGCCCGGTGCTTGGATCAGCAGGAGCTCCAACACGGTAGATGACGTCATTTCCGGCGTGGCACTACATCTGCACGATACGACTGATGCCAGTGGAGAGGAGCTAACTCTGACCAGAGATATCCAATCGGTAAAAGACAAACTAACCAAAATGGTCGATGCCTATAACTTTGCCGTCGAGTATATTAAGGAAAAGACCGGGTACAATGACGTTCTAAAAACCGCTGGTCTCTTAATGGGAGATTATGTCGTTTCGACCATAAGGCCGCAGATTCGCACACCGCTTATCGCCCAGACCAATGGATTTATAGAGGATATAGACAACTTCCTGACGCCGGGTCATCTCGGCTTTAAGCTCGACAGGGAAGGGGTATTGAGTCTTGATATGAATGTCCTTGATGAAGCAATAGCTGAAGATTATATGAGCGTCCTGGCCATAATCGGAGCAGATAAGACCGGCAGCAGCGACAATAATACTATCGAATTTTATGGTGCCCACAGCGATTATACCACAGCGGGCAGATACGACGTCGAGGTGGTGGTAAGCGGTGGAGCAATCACCAGCGCCAAAATCAAACTCTCGACCGAATCAACCTACCGAGATGCAACATACAGTGGCAATATAATTACCGGCGATAGCACCTTTGACGATAACGGTTACCCTATGTATCCCGAGAACGCCCTTCAACTCAGTGTTGACTTAAGTCAGGACGGCACTTTCACCGCCACTGTCAGGGTAAAGCAGGGCTTTACCGGAGCAATAGAGGACGCACTGGATAAAATGCTCAAGGTAACAACCGGTCCTATCCAAATCGACCAGAAACACGTGGACAACCAAATAGAATATTTACAGGAAAAGATTGAAAACGAAGAATATCGCCTTATTAAAAGAGAAGAAAGATTGATAGCTCGATTTAGCCGTCTTGAGAAAAACTTAGCTTTGATACAACAACAGATGAGCGCCTTAGGTTTCGGTCTATGACATAAAGGCAAGAACGTAGTGTGGATTTTCATCCGGTTAGTTATTAGAGGGAACACCCAAACACTTGTTGTTATGTCTGCAAGTTTGCTTTTCTACGACGTAAACGATAAATCATAGCTAACACTTCTGCTATCGCCACATATAAAGTCTCAGGTATAGGACTGCCGAGTTTGACCGTTGAATATATTGTTCTGGCCAACTCGGGCCTTCTGACAATCGGCACACCATAGGCCCGTGCAATTTCCCTGATTTTTTCCGCCAAATGGTCTGCCCCCTTGGCCACCATCACAGGCGCTTCCATCGTCTTGGCATCATAACGCAGCGCAACAGCTACATGTGTTGGGTTGACAAGAACCACACTAGCCTTGGGCACTTCCTGCAGCATACGCTTCAAGGCCGCTTGGAACTGGATTTGCCGGATTCGACCTTTGACCTCAGGTGAACCTATTGTATCCCTGAGCTCCTGTTTTACTTCCTGCTTGGTCATCTTCAGTTCCTGGATGTATTTCCATTTCTGATAGAAGGCATCAGCAATACCCATAGCCAATAGTGCAAAGCCAATGCGTATCATCAGGCCAAGTATTATCTTTGCGATAACTGCAAGTATTTGTGTGGACCAGGCCCATCGAAGCCCAGCAAGCATATCAAGCTTGCTCCGAAGGTACAACCAAACGATGAGTGAGATGAAAAACAGCTTTAGTACGGATAATAAGAGTTTCACCAGAGAACGAGCGTTTACCAGTTTCAGTAACCCTGTGACCGGATTAAGCTGGTTGAATTTTAATTCTAAAGCCCCCGGCGTATAATTCAGCCCGCTGACAGCGACGCTGGCTATAAAAGAACCCGCACAAAGTGCCCCGAGAATGGGGCAGATAACAAGTATCAAATCGATAGTTTTTCTACTGATGAAATCCAAAAATCCACTGCTATCGGCAAAAATGCTATTTTCGCACGACATCCCCTGCCTAATTTGTATCACGAACCATTGGAGCAAGTCCGGTGCCAACAGCGCTAACATTGCCACCAACACCAGAAGTGTTACAATCGATGTCAGCTCCTGAGACTGTGGCACCTGCCCTTTGCCCTTGGCTTTCGACAATCTCCTTGCTGTTGGCTGTTCAGTCCTTTCGGCAGCTTGCTCCGGCATAATCTGTCCCCAATAAGGTAATTGGTTAAATGGTTAATTGGTGAGTAGTTATCAGGAAAGTGCCTAAAGTGACAGCTTTGCTGTCATTCTGAACGCAGCGCAGCGAAGTGAAGAATCTCTTTTTCGTTGACCAGAACCTTCGGCTTCGCCTCAGAGCTTGCCCTGAGCCTGCCGAAGGGATGACACTTACGTGTCACTTTAGGCACTTCAAACTTTAGTTCATTTATTCCAATCACTGCTCACCAATTACCAATCACCAATTACAAGGGCAGTAGTTTGCCCATCCAATCAGCGAATTCGGCCACAAACGTATTAATAAACGGCAAAAATATCGCCACCATTAACAATCCCAGACCTACACGCATTGGCAAACTGATAAATAGAATGTTCATTTCCGGAATCATACGTGCAAAGACAGCTAATACAACCATCAACACCAAGAATGCTGCTAATATCGGTGCGGACAATTTCAGGCCTGCCATTAACAGTGTCGAACCAGCCTTAATTATCCCACCGGCCAAAACGGGTATTGTCGGGATACTACCGGCAGGAAACGTCTCGTAACTTCGCGAGATAATCAACAAAAACAAATGATGACCGTTAGCGCTGAGAAACAGGAGTATAAATATCATCTCCAACAAGTTGCCCAGCGGTTGAGTGCTATCGCCGGTCAATGGGTCCAAAATCTGGGCTATATTCAAACCCATCTGCCGTTCGATAATACGCCCGCTGAATTTAACCGCAGCAAATACAAAAGTGGCGATTAGGCCCAGAGCCAGCCCATAGGTGGCTTCGTTAGCCAGAAGCAATACCGCCTCGACGATAGAGACCTGCTCAGCCTCGATAGGTACAGGTGTTATCATCGAAAAAAAAATCGTTACCAAAATAGTCAACGCAACCTTTATCCTGACAGGAATGCTTTTCCATCCAAAAACAGGAAGTACCAAAAAAAATGCTGAAATCCTTGTCAGCACCATTACAAAACCAAGAAGTTTTTCGATTATCAATTCCATAAAAGTGAGCTAAAGTACCTAAAGTGAACTACAGAAAACAGAAGTCAGAGGACAGAAGACAGAATTTCTGACTTCTGACTTCCGACATCTGACTTCTGCCCCTTCAGTGTCCAATATTCCGGATATGGCCAAACATTTCGTTGGTAAATCTAAGTATCACTCCCAGGAGCCAACCGCCACAAACCAACATGACCAGACCAACAGCCAAAAGCTTTGGGACTATCGTTAAGGTCATATCGCGTATGGAAGTAACTGCCTGAAACAATGTCATCGTCACTCCTACCACCATACATGTCAGCAGAATCGGAGCAGCTAAAAGCAAAGCCGTCTCGAGAGTATGCCGGCCCAGGTAAAGAACGAAGCTTCCATCCATAATTTGCACCTCTTCACGAAATTAGAAAGTGTCCAAAGTGAGCTAATTATTCAGGCTATCAGCCTGTTAGGTTACCAGGTAGTGGGTATCAGGCTGCCAGGTCTCTGATTTCCTGATTCCCGGATATTCTCACTTCTGGCACTCCAAATTGTAGGCACTTTAGTTCACATAGACGTCATTTAAAACTCAGGCTAAGACTCTCGGCCAGTAATCCCCAGCCGTCAACAAGAATGAATAATATCAGCTTCAAGGGCAACGAAATCATCATTGGTGGCAGCAGCATCATACCCGCACTAAGCAAAACACTTGCAATAACTATATCCACCAGTAGAAAAGGAATAAACAAAAGACAGCCTATTTCAAATGCAGTGCGGAATTCACTGATAATAAAAGCCGGAATAACTATATGCAAATCTATATCCATCGGACTTGTTGGGGGGTCTATCCTGGCCATCCGTACAAAGAGAGCTAAATCGGCTTCCCTGCTTTGCCGAAGCATAAATTCCTTGATACAATCGCCGGCCCTGATACCCGCCGTTTGAAAATCAATCTCGTTCGCAAGATAAGGCTGGATGGCGTTCACGTTGGCCTTGGTGAATGTTGGAGCCATTGTGTACAACGTCAGAAATAAAGCTAAGCCCATCATTGCAATCGTAGGAGGTATGCTCTGCGTGGTCAAAGCTCGTCGAATAAAAGCCAAAACAATAGCTATTCTCGTAAAGGAAGTCATCATCACCAAAAGACTCGGCAGAATCGCCAGGCCGGTAAAGATGATTACAAGTTTGACAGGCGTTGACCAATCTTTGCCTTTGGTCTCGTTGGTCGTTGCCTTATCTATAATCGTCATCAAATCTGTGATGCTTGGAACACCCCCCACGGCTTGCTGGCGCAAGCCAGCAGTGGGGGCCGGGACACTTGTCGTGGCAGTATTGCCAGGCAGCCCAGGTTGCACTGGGATCACATTTACATCCTGGCCAAAAGAGAAACCAGCAGGTAACAAAACAACAAACGCCAGAAAAAAAATTTTAATAAGCTTGCCGGCCATCTATATTCTCAATATTGAACTAAAGTGCCTAAAGTGACAGCTTTGCTGTCATTCTGAACGCAGCGCAGCGAAGTGAAGAATCTCTTTTTCGTTGACCAGATCCTTCGGCTTCGCCTCAGGATGACACTTGCGTGTCACTTTAAGCACTCTAAACTTTAGGCACTTTATTCACTTCCATTTCTAAGTCGGCCAATCTTGTGATGTTCTCATTTGTACTACCTATAAGGAACCGTCGCTCCCCTACCTCAAGCAGATGTACTGCTTTGCGCGGCCCGAGGTGAACTGTTTCGGCGATACGAATTTCCTTGCCCGGCAGGTTAGTAATCTTCGGCAGAAACCTTTTAGAAACGTAAATCGCCGCTGCGCCCAGAGCAACAAGGAACAAAACCGAAACCATCATCTTAAAGAACAGATCTCGGGTACTCAATCCATCACTCGCTCTTGTCGAAAAATTGGGGTCATTTTCAAATAAAGAACCAGATTGGGATTTTGCTCGCACCTGCGATGACGCTAGTACAGGTGAATTTTCCAATTCCGTTCCACGCCTGTTAGAAGCGTGCTGTTCAGCATCGGTAGGCGATTGAGCCGAGCAGACAAATAGCACACCGCTGCCTAACGTAACTGTTATCAAAAAAACAACGATTTTTTTCCTGAATCGTACCACGCTGGATTCCCGCAAGGCGGGGTCCCTGCAACATTCCAAATTAGAAAGTACCCAAAGTGAGCTAAAGGGCCTAAAGTGACAATTTTCGTTAACTTTAGTTCACTTTCGGCACTCCAAACTTTAGACACTTTAGTTTACAAGCAAATGGTGTGCCGAAATGCCAAAATGGGCATTAGTAGGCCGTCAGCGGGACTTTCGATGCGAGAATTGGCGCATAATCAGAAAAACTGTCGAAAAACTTAACACGGACAAGAATTAATCGTCCGCCCTGAGGACCGCGATTAGTATCTGAGACTGTTTTGAAATCGGGCTATCCTGCCGCACCCAATCACCTCCCGGCCCAGCTCCCCACCAATAAACAGACCACTTAGACCAGCCCCCGAACGCACTACGTTGCGTTTGGAAGTCCGACTCCGAAGATAAAATACCCCGTAGATAATCCGCCACCACCTTTGCCCGCTTAGCTGAAAGTATCCACTGGTCTTTCTCGGTTGCCTGGTCATCGGCTAAACCAAGCACATAAAGCTTAATTGGTCTGGAACCGGAATCCTGCTGCAAATTCGAGCAAAAGCCACCTAAGAACCGCTTTGCCGAGACATCAAGACGTGAATCTCCCGGTGGGAAGCGAATGTTAGTCACCGAAAAATCGGTTTTCGTTGCAGCTACTTCTGACGGCATGGTTTTCATAGACTGGCGCAGCTCATTGAAGAATTGACGAATTTTCTCCTCTTTTGTATGTATGCTCCTGCCTTCAAAAAACTTATCAGGTTTGCTTATGAAATACTTGATTTTAACATTACCGAAATCGGGTCTTGGTTTCCTGCCCCATAACATACCAAGTCCAAAGTTTTTAATTGCAAACGAGAAGGAATCTCGGCCCCTGTTAAATAATTCCTCGTCCTGTACAGCCGCAAGGCTCAACAGCATCACAAAGAATGTCAGCAGCAGCGTTACCATATCTGAAAATGTAACGATATATACCGGGACTTTAGGACCTCCTTCCTCGATTGATTTATGCTTACGCTTCAATTGTAAATGCTCCGTTCCAACAAAACTATCTCAAGAATACGTTCAGGTTCCGTACTTACGCGGGCCGGCTCACCACTTCTAAGGCTCTCTTGAGCCGGAGTACTTGCCGCTGAGATGCTGAACCACTTCTTATTGAGGTTATGCTCGGTTGTAAGATATTCCATGACCGCCCAAGCCCGTGACAAACCAAGCTGTTCAGCGCCCTCTTCGCTCGCCGGCCCATTTTCGTTAACAACTACACGGGTGGGTACCTCTTTTAAGAATGACGCCATTTTAGTCATAATGCGACGACCCTCAGCCGAAATAAGCGTACCTCTACCCCAAAAGATTCTTTCCGATGAGATTGAGAATACCTTCCGTCTGCGGAAATCTGTGGGCGTATCTTCTTTTAAGTTATCATTCAATCCTTTAATCAAAGTAGGTTTTTCGCTGCCTTTGACCAGTTCCGGTGTCTCTTCAATTTGCTCCGTAGGCAGGACTGCATCTCTACCTGCTTCTTCTGACTGATTGAAACCAGGAAGAGCGTTAAAAAAAGAAGCTTGTAATTTTCGAAAAACTTTCTCATCGAAAGAGGAAAAACTCAGGAGAAGCACAAAGAACGTCAACAGCAGCGTCATGCAATCACTGAAAGTTACCATCCATTCCGGTGCACCTGGAGCTTCATCGGGTTCTGCTTTTTTGCTCCCACGTCCCATTATACAGTAGCCTTTACTTCTTCCCGTCTGCCTTGTGAGATAAATGCCTGCATTTTTTCTCGAACAATGGTCGGGTTATCACCTTGTGCAATAGCGCAGATACCTTCTACAATCATCTCTATTGCGGTTGTTTCTGCTTTGGAATAAATCCCCAATTTGCCTGCCAATGGGATAAAAATCAAATTTGCAGCCAATGCACCATAAAAAGTAGTAATCAAAGCTACCGCCATTCCTCCACCAATTGCGTCAGGTGAATCGAGGCTTCTGAGCATCTGAATCAAACCAATGAGTGTGCCTATCATTCCAAAAGCAGGAGCGGCCGACCCCATAAACTCCAAAATCTTTTTGCCTGTCGAATGGCGGTCCTGAAGGTACTGAATCTCTATAGACATAAAGTCCCGAATTTGTTCGGAATCCCGCCCATCCACAAGCATCTGCAAGCCCTTGATGAAAAATAAATTGTCTAAGTTGGGAATCTCCTGCTCCAAAGCCAGCGCTCCGTCACGTCTATTGATGGCTGCGTAATTAACCATTTTTTGAATCAGCTCCGACTGGGACGGCACCTTCGCAATGATAGTTTTCTTGATTATCGAAAATATTCCCAAAAACTGCGGCAGCGAAAAATGTATGAGCGTAGCACACAGCATACCCCCTATGGTGATGGCCATTGAGGGAATATGGATGAATATCTGCCAACCACCACCAGCAACAATGGCGGTTGTAATGACCAGAAAACCAAGTAGTATTCCTATTATCGTTGCAATATCCATAGGGCTAATTTCCTTCAACTACCTTTTTTAATCTCTGGGTCAAAAACGCTGCCAGCCTGGGTTCAGTGGTGGTTAGCTCAGCCAACAGTTTGGCTTTGGCCCTTTCGCGCATATAGTACAGAATCTTCACCGCCTCATCAAAGCCACTGCCCTTGCTATCAATCTTGCCAGGTTGCGTTTGGTCGGTACACATGCTAATCAATATCTTGCCGGCACTGGACGTATCCATCTGGTCATAGGTAGCTGCTATTAATACCAGGTTGGCCTTCTCGGTCTGCGCAATCTCAAGCCTGCTCTTAAGCAGCTTATCGCGTTCATCCTTGAGACTGGTGACGATTAAAGTAAGCTCGACCCGCAGATCATTGAGGTTTTTGATGTCCTCCTTTAACGTATCCTGGGCCCTCTGCAATCTCTGTTCCCATACCTCAAGGTTCTGGAGCTTATCGTTATACTCCTGCATTTTTTCCCGGACCTCAAAGACAAGATTCTTGAGCTGCTTTTCCGTCATAGCTTTTTTCTCTCTATCGGAAGCCGAGCCGGCAGCACCTATCACACCGACTCCCGGCTGGGGTAATTCCGGAACAGTCTCCATGGCCGCAAGTGTCGGCAGAACCGACTCGTCGGGAACGATTACTGAAGGTGGTTCAGTACGCCACCCCAAGAAAAACGCTCCGGCAAAACTTGCCAGTCCCGCTGCTGCTGTGATTATTATCAGTTTCTTACTCACTGGTTTTCTCCTAACTTTGCGCTCTTCGAACAAATGAAACTGTAGCTCCCTCATCCAATTGTTTTTGCTCAAGTTTCTCTTGTTCGATTATAAATCGCATCTTTGCTTCGGTTCGCAACCTTTCCAGGCCTTCTTTTAACCTTCTGAGTTTTAAGACTTCCGCAATTTTATCTCTTTGTTGTGATTCCAGCTCGTTCACTTTTCCTTCGAGCTTCTTAATTTGCTCATCACTTGCCGCTGAAAACTTTAGAAAAAATTCTTGCTTGCCTAATCGCTTTTTAGGATTTTCCCCGGTTAAAACATTAATTATATCCTCTAACATCTTCTGAAGCATCAGGAGCTCGCCTCGTGTCTGGGCTAACCTTTCCGTCAGCGCAAGCAATTCTGCTCTGGCTTTTTCTTCTTCCTTTTTCCTTATGTCAAGGACACGCTGTAACCGCCATACAAACCGTTTCATTTAATAGCCTTTTTTTCGCTATTAATTTCCAATTTTCAACTCCCAATACCTGACGAGTGCCCAGAACGCAATTTACCGTGCTTGGGCACCCAGCAGCTCATCCCACGACCGGGTAATAGCAGTCAATCGCTCGACTGTTTCATTGAAATTTGTCCTGTCTCGAATAGGCTGAATAAGGAAGTTGTTTATCCTGTCAATCAAGGCTATCGCTCCATCAATGCGTCGATTGCTGCCCGACGAAAACGCCCCAATGTTTATCAAGTCCTCAGCATCAATATAAATAGCGTATATTTCCTTGAGCTTCTGTGCGGCAAGTCTGTGCTCTTTGCTAACCACCGCAGGCATCAATCGACTGATGCTATGTAAAATATCCACAGCAGGATAATGGCCCCGATCAGCCAATTTTCTCGACAGAACTATATGCCCATCAAGCAGGCTCCTGGCACTATCAGCCACTGGGTCAGTCATATCATCGTTCTCCACCAGGACAGTCAAAATGCCTGTAATACTGCCGGTTTCGGAACAGCCTAAACGTTCGATAAGTCTCGGCATTAGTGAAAACACGCTCGGACAATAGCCTTTTGTCGCTGGGGGCTCACCTGCGGCAAGACCTATTTGACGCTGGGCCTGGGCAAAGCGAGTAAGCGAGTCCATCATAAACAAAACATTTTTGCCCTTGTCCCTGAAATATTCGGCAATTGTAACAGCTACGAACGCCGCCTTTACTCGCTGAATGGGGGGCGAATCCGAGGTGGCAACGACAACCACGCTGCGTGACAAACCCTCTGCACCGAGGTCTCCCTCGAGAAATTCCCGAACCTCTCTGCCACGCTCGCCTATCAGCGCTACGATATTGACATTTGCCTCACTCGAATTGGCAATATCGCCAAGCAGAACACTCTTGCCCACTCCGCTGCCCGAGAAAATACCTATGCGCTGCCCTTTGCCAAAGGTTAATACGCCATCCATCGACCGGATACCCAAAGCCAAAGGACTGGTAATTTTCTCCCGGCTCAAAGGTGGCGGACTACTTGCATCCAATGCCTTCTTATCAGCGCCTGTTAACGGCCCTTTATTATCTATAGGTTCTCCCAACCCGTTCACAACTCTACCTAAAACACTTTCGCTTAGGGTAATATGGCGTGGAGTAGTGCGGACGGTTACCGTATCGCCCGGCGATATACCATCTATATGCTCCAACGGCAACAGGATAAGATGGTCATTCTGGAAACCTACCACTTCAGCCAACACACGCCGACCGTCACGCATCTGGATCCCGCAAAGCTCTCCTAAGCCTACTGCCGGACCGGTAGATTCAACCGTCAGGCCGGTAACCCTGACTACAAAACCCTGACAATCCAACAAATTTACGCTGCGCAGCGCCGAGTGAAACTTCTCAAAATCAATCAAACTGTTACCAACTTCACTTGCCCCGTTAGAAATCTTTCCTTTTTGTATCGACCCGTTAGATTCAACCGTCAGGCCAAGTAGGGGCGGTTCGCGAACCGCCCCTACTTCTGACGGCGTCGTACTACCCTTTGCAGAATTTCTAACGGGGCTCGTAGCCATAACTTATTCTACCTTTTTAAGTGCTTTAGCAACTCTTTCCAGATGTTCGTTAATCAAAGATTCGATTATTCCTTTTGGGCTCTCAAGCAGGCATTCAGCCCGCCCAATATTTGGGTCAGAAACAAACTTAATGCCGGCTAAGGCGCCGTCTGCTTCATCCTGCTGTGCCTTCTGGCATTGCGCAAAGTCTTCAGGATTCAAATGCACTACTATATCCTGGCGCGTCGGAGCATTTTTGAGTGCTTCTCTGACGATAGATTCTATTTCATAGTCCCCATCTTCGACTTTTTGCATCAAAATCTTTCTGGCGATTTCCACCGAAAGTTTGGCAATTTCTTCCTTGTGCTCGGCAAATACTTTGTCGTAACACTCGTTGAGCTTGGCAACCACGGCATTAAGCGCCTGGTAAGCCTGTGAAAAAGCAGTTTTCTGAGCCACCGAATCCTGTGTCAGAACTCTCTCGGCATTTGCTGCTGAATCGACTACGCCACGACCGGCAGATTCATCCATAATTTTGGCCGAGGCGATCGGCTTCTCAAGATGAACTGTAAGCGTCTGTGTCATTCCGTTACCGCCCTACTAAATCTAAGTTTACCCTCCTCATTGGCATCTCGCAGCGGACCGACAACATCTTCTCTGGCATCAAGAACTTCTTTTGCCAGCGGCTCCTGCATCAGTGAAATTTCTTCGTCGAGCATAGCCACTGCCCGCTCAGATATATTTGAGCGTATCTTTTGTATAATTTCTTCATCAGCTCCATAAAGCGCCACCGCTAATCTGCTCGGCTCCACGGCTCGCAGCGCTTCCTGCATAGACCTGTCTGCTATTGACGGAATATCTTCCCACGTTATCATCAAACGCCTTACCATAGTGGAGGTTTCCTCATCATGTTTGCTGAGCTCATCAAGCATTCGGTCTCGCAGGTCTTTTTCCAGACCACTTAACACAATAGCCAGTTTTCGTAGAGTCTGCTCCGGTTTTTCCGGAAGAGCCTCTCCTTTGAAACTCTCCAGCCGTTCGCTAAATGTAAATGCTATCCGCTGCTTCACTCCGCTGCCAACCAGTTCCGGATTCGTCATCCTGCACACAGCTTTAAGTCGAGCTTCTTCGCTCAAACGCGACAGGACATCCTGGCTTTTCTTTGGAGTTAGCTCTGACAGCACCACAGCTATCGTCTGTGGATGTTCACCTTCCAACGCAAGAACTAATTCGTCCGTGCTTGCCGAACGAATATCCATAAACAGGTCTTTATTTCCCGTAGCCTTTTTAACCCGGGACTGGATTTGCTCAGCCCTATCCTTGTCAAGGACACTCACAAGCATTTCGTCGAAAAAAGTTTTCATATTAAATCTATAAGTTCGCTTTTTTTGAAGTGAGCTACAGAACTCATGGGCAACTTTCGCTTGTTCTCTGGTATCACCATGCTCCGATGCGTCGATTCGCGCAAGCTCCATAGCAATCTCCTGAATTTCTTCGGCGTTAAGTCCCTTGAGCAGCTCAGTAGCAGTCGCACCATCCAGACTCATCAACAACATCGCAGCTTTTTGTTTACCCGTCAACATCGCTTACTTAATCCCTTTTTTGAATTTTCGCGCTAATATCTTTCCAGCAATTTTTTACTACAGGCAATCTTGGCCTGAAATTCTGTCAAGCATTGGATTCTTCTTCTATAAATGCAATCTCACCTCTCTCATTCATTTCGCGCAAGACCCGGACAATTTCCTCTCTGGCTTCTTCAACATCTTTCTTTTTGTAAGCTGACATAAATATCGCTTCCTCTTCCAGCATAACAGCCATTGGCTCGGAGATATTGGATTTCATTTTCCGAAAGAATCTATCGTCGGCCTTGACCAATGCCAGCCCTAACTTCCTTACATCAATTCGCCTCAAGGCCTCTTTTAATGACCTGTCATTAATGTGCGGAATATCCTCCCATACTATCATCAAGTCAGCTACCATTTCACCAGCCTGCCTGTTTTTTCCCTGTATGGCTCCAAGCAGACCATCTCGAATCTCTTTAACCAGGTTTCTCAAAAGAACAGCCAATTTTCTCAAAGATGGTTCGGACTGTGTTGGTAAAGATCCACCTGCGACCCCGTTCTTGCTTTTGCTTTCGCAAGAACGCATGGGGGCAGCAACAGCCTCAAGACGTCTGCAAACTGTTTCTGCTATCCGTGTTTTTGCTTCGGCGCTCATAACTCCACAACTGCTCATCCTGCTGACAACACAAACTCGGATACCCCAATCCAAAAAGCTGAGCACCTCTGCGTTTTTCTCCACTGGCAGTTCTGATAAAACAACCGCAACAGTCTGAGGGTGCTCATTCTTCAGAATTTTTGCTACTGTTTGAGAGTCGGCGGAACGAATAGATATGAAAGGGTCGTCTTTGCACAGCAGTTCCTGTATTCCGGTCTGGATCTGCTCTGTCTTCTCATCACCTACGGTACTCTTCAATAATTCTTTTAGGAAGCCCTTAAGACGAAAACCATGGTTGGTCTGCAGTGAATTACAGAACTGCCGGGTAAGTTTCAAGCTCTGCCTGTTCCTGCTGGAAACAGCGGCATCCAGATGTGCAAACTCCACTGCCAATTCCTGTACCATTTCGGTATCAACACCTTTGAGAAGCTCAGAAGCAGTTACCGTATCCAGACTCATCAACAACATTGCAGCTTTTTGTTTACCCGTCAATGCCATTTTCGTATCTCGTTTCCGCTTGTCAGAAGTCTGCAACGGAAGGGTACTCACCTTGTATCTCGCTGGAAGAGATTTTCTTTCCGAAATTTGATATTCCTCGTTCAGCATTCGATATTCGCGTCTTATATATCGTGTTGCTCATTTTTCGCTCTACGCTTCACGATTCACGCATCGCAATCTTTAGCCATTCTTTTCTTCGAGCCAACTGGCAAACAATTGCTTGACGTGCTCAGGGTCCTGTTCCAAAGCACTGGCTATTTGTCTGCGCAAAACTAATGGTTCCGAGATCCCTCCTCCACCTGGAAGAAGCCCGGCGGCCCCTTCAGCTTCGGGCAACTGCCCTGCCGCGGCAGTCGATGTCACCTTACTCTTTGCACCACGGAACATGCGAAGAACGAGCAGCGCGCAAACTGCCATAATGCCGAAAGAAGCCTGACGGGCAATTGCTATATAGCGAGGCCAACTGGACGGCTCTTCTTCAACCAGTGATTCGAGCGGACGATTGAACTTAACATCAACTACTTTGATCGCAGTCTCATCCTCAAGACCAAGAGCATTTTGAATAATTGCCACCACATCTGATTCTTGCATTAGTTTTGCGGCACTATTACCGGCGCCTGCATCATTAGAGTCTGATATCGACAAGTCAACAAATGCAGCTACTTTCAGAGATTTTATTTGGCCCGGCAAAACAATCTCCTGCGTTACAGTCTTGCCAATCTCGTATTCTGTAATAATTGTTTCATCTTTCTTTATACTTCCCGGTATGGCCGGCTCACCCGCTGCCGATGGTGTGCCGGCTCCAGTTTCAGAATTGTTTGTAATCTCTTCTGTAGTAGCAACTCCCTTTGGCTCAAGCTTTTCTGTAACGGTGCTAACGCTGTTCATATCAATAACGGCACTAACCCTTACCGTTGCCCGGCCGGGTCCCAAAACAGCAGCAAGCATATCCTCAACCTTGCGGGCCAAGTTCTGCTCCACCCTCTCCCTATAATCCTGAACAGTACTCGCCCCACTGGCCATAGTTGGGTCGGATTCACGAGAAAGAAGATTACCCTGGCTGTCTATCACGGTAACATTTTCGGATGTAAGCCCCTCAACACTGCCGGAGACCAAATGAGTAATTGCTGCGATATTCAAAGAGCTTAATTTATAACCCGGTCTTAGTCGAAGAACTACAGAAGCGGTGGTTTTGCCGGCATCAGTAGTAAAAAGCGTTTGTTCAGGGCTTACTATATGGATACGGGCGTGAACGACACCGTCTATCATCTGGATGCTCTTGGCAAGTTCTTCCTGTAGTGCTCGCTTGAGGTTAACGCCTTGAACAAATGGGCTGACACCGATTTTTTCATTATCAAATATCTTGTAACCGCCCTGCTCCCCTATCGGAAGACCCTCTTTTGCCATATCCAAACGAAGCTGATAAACCTGTTCTCTCGGCACGTAGATACTTGTCCCGCCGTTACGCAATTCGTAAGCAATGCCTTTATCACTGATTTTCTCTGTAATCTTAGCCGCCTCTTCGGGCGCAATTTCCTGGTATAGCATTCTCATATCAGGCCTGCGGGCCCAATATGTAAGCAAAGCACCGGCAGCAACAAATGTAAGAAAAAGCGCAATAAGCAAGGCCCGCTGAACGAGACCTATCTTTCGCCAAACCGCACTTATCCTTTGGAAAAAGTTCATTAAGCCCTTTCATTATTTGGTGAGTGGTAATTGGTAAGTGGTTAATTGGCTACTCACCACTCACTGCTCACCAATTACAATGGCATATTCATAGTTTGCTTATATGCTTCAATCAGCTTATTTCTAACGCCCACAAGCAGCTTAAAACTTATATCAGCTTTAGCCACCGCCGAGATCACTGAGGTGATATCCTCATTCTTACCGGATAATAAATCCTTTATGGACATATTTGAGGATTGTTGAAGGTCATCAACATTGGATACGTAGTTCTTCACCGCATTAGCAAAGTCCACCTTCTTGTCGTCGGAATCCTCCACTTTCGGCATCCCGGAAAAATCGAGATTGGTCCTGGGTTGTACCGAGCGGGGTTCCAAAATAGTCTTCATTGAGTTTTGGACACCACTTATATTTGCATTTAAGTTAACCATTGTTTATTCCTCAACTTATCGAAGTAATTCGAGCGTGGTTTCCACCATTCGCTGGTAACGCTTCAAGACCGCTACGTTGGCTTGATACACCCGCGTTGCAATATTCAGATTCATCATCTCAAGCGGCAAATTTATATTGGGCATTGAAACGTATCCCTGCTCATCCGCCCGAGGGCTGCTGGGGTCATAAACCCTAAGAAAATCGCCCATATCCGGAAGAATTTCGCTCAGCTCAACACCGCCCAAATCACCACCTGATTTGAACGCCGCTTCGAGCCTGCGGTAAGGCTCACCCTTACCGGCATCGCTTGTGCGGGCATTGGCAACATTCGACGAAATCACTTGCATATGTTTGCCCTGTGCCTGCAAGCCCGAAATCGCTATATCAATAGGGCCGAAGAGATTGTCAACTTCCATTTGTTCTGCCCCTTTCTCAATTATTTCCAAACTGTGGTACGGAATTCCAGCCCGTGAAAACACGGCCAAGATGACCGTGCCACTACAACCAACAAATGGCTCACTACCTTGCGCCTACGTTTATTGCCAATTCAATCTGTTTGTATCTCTTGTTGAGCAGCCGAATATATGTCGTGTAGCGAAGACTATTTTTAATCATTGCACCCACTTCGCTTTCCAAAGTAACATCGTTGCCGTTTG
>Ga0315552_1000064_pt1 | contig 66691 bp, 36 predicted proteins | sample SalMarSW160170MG_2_FD_203102 | JGI IMG/M metagenome (GOLD analysis project Ga0315552, IMG submission 203102) | Salt marsh sediment microbial communities from the Plum Island Ecosystem LTER, Massachusetts, United States - Salt Marsh Sediment SW1601-70 ...
AACTCTATGAAGGCACAGTCGAAAGGTTGCTTGATTACTTCGGTAAGGACAGTTCTCTGCACGATATTACACTGGAGAAGGCTGAAGATTTCGTTCTGGCTCAGAAGAACCGTGCTCCCGGTCGTGAGGGCAATCAACTATCCGACTGGACGCGGGAACAGGTCAAGAGGCATTGCAAGACAATCTTTGGGACCGCCGTGCAGTGGAATTACTTACCAGCCAATCCTTTTGAGGGATTGCGGTCCAAACGACTAACCACGAAGCGTTGGTATCGGGTAAAGCCAGAGGAATATCACACCTTGCTCGAAGTTGCTCCGAGTTTACGAGAGAAGGTTGCTTACGCCCTCTTTTACACGGCTGGCTTGCGGTTGCACGAGGCGTTCAATCTAACCTGGGACTGCTTGGATTTTCAGAAGGGCATACTTCTGGTCATAAACCGAGAGGCAACAAACGACATACCGCCGTTTCACATCAAAGACCATGAGGCAAGGCGTATTCCCCTACCGGTCCACACAATCGACCTGCTCACTCAGTGGCAGACTGAAGCCCCTGAAGGTGTGCCGTTTGTGCTCTTGACGAAAGAACGCTATGAACGGGTCAAGGCGAAATGGCAACAGGCCCGAACAGAGGGCAAGCCCTGGAAGAACCGCTATATGGTCAACAACGTGCTGAGGAACTTCAAGAGCCACGTCAAGAGAGCTGGCATAAAGCCTGTGGGTAAGCTCACTGTTCACACGCTAAGAAAGTGCGCCGGGCAGAATTGGGCCGATCACCTGCCAATGAACGTGGTCAAGGAGCTAATGGGACACAGCAACATTGCAACAACTCAGGAGTTCTACACCACCGTTGACCGGGACCACGAAAAGAAGGCCGCTCAGGTAGTTCAGAGACTTCTGGACAAGAACAAGAATGACGTACAAGTGACGTATGAGGCCAATTTCGGCCAGATTGGAGGTAATCAGTAACAATGAAACGAAGGGCAAGTGCTTTAGACGCAGCAGGTTACAACAGTGGGCGATACAGGACTTGAACCTGTGACCTCCTGCGTGTAAAGCAGGCGCTCTAACCAACTGAGCTAATCGCCCCAAATTTGTTTATAAAAGTACAAATCTTTATCTCTTGCGTCAAGATTGTTTATATTTTATATTCTCGGCAGGTGAAGGTTTATACATGAGATATTTTTTTATGACCAGCCGCTACGGCAATACAATTTTGAGGTGTTTTTATGACAGTACTTGAAGCTATTCGTAAAAGATATTCTTGCCGGTCATATCAGGAAAGACCCATAGAGCAGGAAAAACTGGACATTATTTTCGAGGCGGCTCGGCTGGCGCCTTCAGCCAGGAATGCGCAGGATTGGCGTTTCGTAGTAGTAACAGATAAAGATACCAAACATCAAGTTGCCGAGGCCACTAATAGGCCGCAGGTTTTCGAGAAAGCAGGCGTTATCATAGCTGCCTGCAGCAACAGCGATGATGTGATGCGATGTGGCCAGGCCATTGGGCCTATTGACATAGCTATCGCACTTGAACATATCGCCTTACAGGCAGCGGAGTTAGGATTGGCGACGTGCTGGATTGGCTCGTTCTATCCGGAAAAAGTCAGAAAAATATTGGGCATTCCTGACGATATAGCAATAATAGAGCTGATGACGGTTGGTTATCCGGCGGATAGCCCTAAACAGACCAGCCGCGAGCCGATAGAAAAGATAGTCTGCTTTGAGAAATGGCGGTTCTAAGTTTTTGGTGTAAAATGACCTAAAAACAAATTGGATTTTGAAAGCGATTGTGTAAAAATGGTATGACAAAGATTAATTCCGGGGACGTAGTGTAACGGGAGCACGCCGCGGTCGCATCGCGGAAATGAGGGTTCGATTCCCTTCGTCTCCATTTTGCCGCATCTCGTAAAGCGCCAAGCATATCTCATCGGAAGACTTCCACTTGCTTATCGTTTGGACATTTGGAACGTATAACGCTCTGTTGAAAATCTTTGCAAAATGACATTGCAAGGCCCTAAGGTCCGTGGCAATCGATTGCGTTACGAAGAATTTACGTCTAAAATGAAACGGAGAATAGAGACTAAAGACGGACGATGATTTGTGAATGGTGATAAAAAGATGCACAAGACAGCCGTATATCTTGCTCGCCATGGCTCGCTTGGCGGAGCCAAGTCGCGACAGGTTATGGGCGTTAGCATAGCGGCTGTTGTCGTGGTCGTACTAATCGTTCTCTACCTGCCCGGACCTCGGATAGAAAATATATTAGCAATTTATCAGGATAATGCCGAATACAACAGCTTGATGATTCGTTACCCGTTTAACGAAACGCTTTTCCCCCCGGAAATTGTGCCCCCTGTATTTCATTGGGATGATGCTAATTCAACTTCTGACACTTGGCTCATCACCATCAAGTTCCAGGATGACCAGGGCCGAATGAATCCCGTTAGAAATTCCAAAGGGGGTGAGAATACCGCCCAAAAAGCTAAGATTTCTAACGGGATGAATTTCCTCGTCCGGGAAACTCAATGGACGCCAGACCTGAACCAGTGGGAACGGATAAAGAAGCGGTCTCTGGAAAAGGAGGCGCTGGTCACCATCCTGGGAGTTAATCGCTGGAGCCGGGGGAAAATCCTCTCGGCAGGCCAAATCTCAATCAAAACATCAAAAGACCCGGTTGGAGCGCCCTTGTTTTATCGGGAAGTAAACCTGCCCTTTATTGATGCCGTCAAGGACCCCTCGCAAATCCGGTGGCGTTTTGGCGCCATCTCTTTGCCGCAGCAGCCTCCGGTTGTTCTAGAGAAATTACCGGTCTGTGGGAACTGTCACTCGTTTTCAGAGGACGGTGATATCCTCGCAATGGATGTGGATTATGCCAACAATAAGGGTTCATACATTATTACACAAGTCGCCGAACAAATGCTGCTTGCCACCAGTGACATTATAACGTGGAGTGACTACAGGAAGGAAGACGGCCAACAGACCTTCGGCCTGCTCTCACAAGTCTCTCCGGACGGCAACTTTGTGCTCAGCACAGTCAAGGATGAGTCTGTCTTTGTTCCGAAGCCGGAGCTGGCCTTCTCGCAGCTCTTTTTCCCCATCAAGGGCATTCTGGTCATTTATAACAGGCAAATGCGTACTTTCCAGTCATTACCCGGAGCAAATGACCCACAATATGTTCAGAGCAATCCCACCTGGAGCCCCGATGGCAAATACGTCGTTTTTGCCAGAACCGAGGCATACAAGCTCAAGAACATTAGCGGCCCCCGCACAGTGCTTCTAAGCCCGGAACAATGCAAGGAATTCCTTGAAGACGGAAAGCCTTTTTTGTTCGACTTATACCGGATTCCATTCAACGAAGGCAAAGGCGGCAAGCCTGAGCCAATTGAGGGGGCATCCAACAACGGCATGAGCAACTTCTTCGCAAAATACTCACCCGATGGCAAATGGATTGTCTTCTGCAAAGCCAAAAGTTATATGCTCCTTCAGCCCGATAGCGAACTTTATATCATACCAGCCGAAGGCGGCCAGGCCAGAAGACTCCAATGCAACACAAGCAGGATGAACTCCTGGCATAGCTGGTCGCCAAACGGCAAGTGGCTGGTATTTTCTTCAAAAGCAAATTCGGCTTATACCCAGCTTTTCCTCACCCACATCGACGAGCAGGGACGCAGCACTACCCCTGTCTTATTGGAACACTTTACCGCACCGGACCGGGCCGCCAACATACCGGAGTTTGTCAATATCAAACCCACCGCGATTAAGAATATCCGCGAACAATTTATTGATGATATCTCTTATCTGAGAGCTGCAGACGAATTCCTCAAAGCCGATGATTTTGCCGGCGCAGAGCGGCAATGCAGAAATGCGCTGGAACTGAACCCGAAGAATGCGACAGTGCACTCCACTCTCGGCGTGGCGATGGCTCGCCAGGGAAAGCTTGATGAGGCTATCAGGCATTTCACAGAAGCGGTACGCCTTAACCCAGGCGACATCGATGCACACTACAGCCTCGGCCAGGCGATGGCTCGCCAGGGGAAGCCCGATGAGGCAATCAGGCATTTCTCAGCAGTTCTGCGGCTTAAACCAGACCACGCCGAAGCACATGGTTACATAGGCTCTATCATGTTTGCTGGAGGAATGCTCAAGGAGGCTGCGCTCCATTTGTCAGAAGCTGTGCGCCTTGACCCCAACTACGCCGACGCACACTACAACCTCGGCCAGGTCATGTTTCGACAGGGAAAATTCGATGCGACAATCAGTCATTTGTCGCAGGTTATCCGGCTCAAACCGGATGACGCCCAGGCCCACTACAAACTTGCCTTGGCACTCGCTCAACAGGGACAGACCGACCAGGCCATTCGGCATTACTCCAAAGCTGTTTCTCTTAAGCCGGACGTTGATACATCGCCTCTGTTGCACCACCTCCTGGCAACACACTTTGCCGAAGCTCGCCGGTTCCAAGAAGCGGTTTCGTTCGAAGAAAAGGCCCTAAAGCTCGCTCGCGCCGCCGGATACCAAAAGCTCGTGCAGGAATTCAACAAAAGACCCGATATCTACAAACAGCTAAGCGAGTCTTTGAAAAAAAGTGATAACAAGTAATATTAATTTGCCCAGTGCTAAGCTGCTATTAGAAAGGTTTTAGACAATCATTTCCCTATCATTCCCGCGAAACCTGTCCTGAGCAGAGTCGAAGGAGCGGGAATCCAGGAATGAAAAGCTCTGAAGTGAAGACTCAATCAAAGTTATTGTCGAAAAACTTATTCAAGGTACCTTAGCTTTCTTGGGAAAAAAATTAGATTTGAGGCTCTTAAAAAGGTATGCAAAACTCGAGTTTTTTCCTTGACGGCAAGACACCTAATTTGTTATAAGTATATTTGGAAAGGTTTATGCCATAAGAGGTGGTTTTTATGGATTCTTAGCCTTTCGGTAGGCAGAACTTCTATAATTTTTTGTAAAAAAGGAAGGAGGTAGGTTCAAGCCGTAAAATCTTCAATTTACGATTTCTATTTCTCCGTTTCAAATCGTCAATTGGCAATCGAAATTCGACAATGCTCATAGATGCTTGTCGAAGACAACGGGTGTTTTGGTGTGTGGCCAAAGCATAATTCATAATCATTTTAACTCTTTTTGAAGGAGGACTATTATGTGCAGGAAATTGATATATTTAGTCTCTTTTGTTTTGGTGCCGGTCATTGCAGGCAATGCCTCAGCAGGTCTGGTGGCGCACTGGCCCCTTGATGAGGGTTCTGGCACAGTCGCAATGGACTTGTCCGGTAACGGACACGATGGCACCATCGGTGGTACGGCCAACTGGGTGGATGGCCAGATAGGCCTTGCCCTGGACTTTGACGGCTCATCCACCTACATTGATATGGATGACCGGGTGGTGGAAGGGACCTGGTCGTTAGCCCTATGGCTTAGACCCCGGGACATACCGTATACGTCCGCAGACCAAGACTACTACGCAGTGATGCATACCGACGCCTGGGCTACTGGTGCTATGCACCTCCATTTACGGGAGACTACCAGTCTATTAAACGCTGATTTCAACAGCGGACCGGATGTAACTTCAACTACTGTTTTACAGGAAAACGAATGGTACCATGCTGTGGTGACGGTTACTGATGAGGGGGGCAGTGCTTCACAGCTCTACCTTAATGGCGTGTTGGAAGCCGAAGGAACGGGCGGAAGCGGGGGAGACTTTTTGGGCCCCCTTAACTTCGGTTCCTGGAACAATGCCGGTCGGAACTATCACGGCCTGATGGATGACATCCGCATTTACGACCATGTCCTCACAGAGGTTGAGGTTCTGGGCGCTATGAAAGGTGAGATATGGCCGTATGCCTGGGGACCCGAGCCGGTTGATGGCACTACGCATACCGATACATGGGTGAACCTTAGCTGGAAGCCGGGAGGTTTTGCCGTCTCACACGATGTGTACTTAGCAGAAAACTTCGACGATGTGAACGACGGCGCCGAGGGCACCTTCCAGGGCAACCAGCCCAACACGTTTTTTGTTGCTGGCTTTCCCGGTTTCCCTTATCCGGATGGTCTCGCTCCGGGCACGACGTACTACTGGCGAATCGATGAGGTCAACGATACCGAGCCGAATAGTCCCTGGAAAGGTAATGTCTGGAGCTTTACGGTTCCACCCAAGACTGCCTATGCACCAGACCCGGCTGATGCTGCCGAGTTTGTAGATACGGATGTGACCCTTAGCTGGACGGGAGGTTTTAATGCTAAATTACACACAGTTTACTTTGGCGATAATTTTGATGATGTAAATAATGCCACCGGAGGTCTGCCGCAGGGAGCTACAACTTATGACCCCGGCACACTTAAATTTGCAAAGACCTACTACTGGCGGGTCGATGAGTTTGATGCCATCGCCACCTATAAAGGCCACGTCTGGAGCTTTACTACTCAGGGTGCAGTCGGGAATCCGGACCCTTCTAACGGTGCTGTGGATGTAAAGCAGATAGCAATTCTTACCTGGTCGCCGGGAGTCTATGCTGCTTCGCATCAGGTCTATTTCGGCACCGATGAAGATGCCGTGAAAAATGCCGATACAGGTTCACCAGAGTACAAAGGCACCACTGACCTTGGTTCTGAGACCTTTGAACCCGTAAAACTCCTGTGGGATACAACTTACTATTGGCGTATTGACGAGGTCAATAATGCCAATCCCGACAGTCCGTGGATAGGCAGCCTATGGAGCTTCACGACCGCCAACTACCTTGTCGTGGACGATTTTGAGTCCTACAATGACCTTGACCCCGCCGACCCCGAAAGCAACAGGATATTTAACGTGTGGATAGACGGATATGACAACCCGACAAACGGTTCTTTAGTTGGTTATGACACTCCTCCTTTTGCAGAGCAAACTATCGTTCACAGCGGCAGCCAGTCGATGCCTGTATTCTACGACAACAGTGTTGGGTACTCTGAGGCGACTTTGACATTGACTTACCCGCGTGACTGGACCGAGAACGGTGTTAACACATTATCGATTTGGTTCAGAGGCAATCCCGCAGGTTTGATTGAGGACCCGGCTGGAACCTACACGATGAGTGGCGCAGGCACAGATGTTTGGGACACGGCTGACGAGTTCCGCTACGTCTTCAAACAGTTGTCCGGTGCCGGGACGATTTCGGCGCAGGTGCTAAGCGTAGAGAACACGAACGGATGGGCCAAGGCCGGCGTGATGATTCGAGAGTCGCTCGACCCAGGCTCAAAACACGCATTTGTGTGTATTACGCCCAGTAATGGAGTTGCCTCCCAGAATCGACCCACTACCGGCGGTCCCAGTGTCAACTGGAACCAGGGTGGCATTAACGCCCCGCATTGGGTGAAATTAGAACGCGACGCGACGGGCCGGTTTACGGCCTCCCACTCGGCGAACGGCGTTACATGGGTGCCGGTGGAAGGTGCTGAGTCTCCGCTAATCTCGATGAGTCCAAATGTTTATATAGGTCTGGCATTGACAAGCCATAACGTTGACGCAACATGTGTGGCTGAATTCTCAAATGTCCAGACTACCGGTTCGGTTAGTCCGATGGTTTGGACCCATGAGGCCATTGGTGCAGCAATGGCCGTTAATGACCCTGAGCCGTTGTATGTTGCTCTCAACGGCAATGCTGTGGTCTATCACGATAATCCGGACGCAGCGCTGATTAATGAGTGGACCCAATGGAATGTTGACCTGCAGGCGTTCGGCGTGAACCTTGCCAATGTCAATACGATTGCCCTTGGTCTTGGTAACAGGGACAATCCGTTGGCTGGTGGTTCAGGTACGATGTACTTTGACGATATTCGTCTATATCCTCCGCCGCCGGAGCCGGCACCGTAAGCCGAGATTTGGCTTGACCCCATTGCTTCTTGCGAAGCAAGATATGGGGGTGCGGTTGACCCCGCCCATTGAAAACGGGACGGGGTTGATATTGCAGATTTGTGTCAATTCGGGGCCTGTACTGAGTGATTCCGTATAGGCCCCTTTTAAATGATTATTTTGCAGTCGACGCGACGCCCAGCCAGCGGAGATTGACGATTTTCTTTGAAATTGTTAAAAAAGCAGGGACAATTCGTGAGATTTTCCTTGACGTCAAAGCCGCTACTTTGGTATAAATAGATTTAGTGAGCTTTGTACGAGTGCAGGTAGGTATCTATGGATTATGATACTCTGACGTTTGGAGTGTTTGTTAGTCTTTCGAGAAAGGAGGAGGTATTACGTGAGGTATGGAGTTGTAGTAGAAACTTTGTGCTCGCACCCCCTTGTCCGCTGCCTGCACCTGCGGTTGCGCAGGCACAGGTGTTGCAGACAGCAAAGGGAGTAACGCGAGTACAGGTGCTTCGCAGTGTAGATATTTAACACTTCAATTAGCCGTTCATATCCCGCCTCTGCGGGAACGAATGTTTTGGTGCGTGGCCAGAGCACGGTTATTTTAACTTTTTGTGAAGGAGGATTATTATGTGCAAAAAATTGATTTGTGTATTTTCTCTTGTTTTTGTGCTGAGTTTGGTTAGCGGGGTCCCGGCTCAAGACGTGGTCATCCCCAGCCCGGGGGTCATGCCGGTGCTCGATGGCAGAATCGATGAGGTATGGTTTTTTTCGACAGAACAGACGATAGGCACCAGTCAAGTAGGAACCGCCCCCAGTTCGCCTGCAGATTGCTCCGGCACCTGGCGGGCCCTCTGGAACTGGGAATATCTGTACGTCCTGGCCGTGGTGAAAGATGATACTCTGACTAACGACTCGGGAGGGGGCACCAATAAATGGAACGATGACAGTGTCGAAGTCTATGTCGACGGTGATAATAGCAAAGGCTCTTCAGTGGACGAAAATGACCACCAGTATACCTGTTGGTGGAATAACGAAGTCTTGGAAGAACCCAGTGCAATCCACCACGGAGCTCCCAGCTTAGTGGGTGTTGAATACGCTGTAGCTACGACCGACGACGGTTATCTTCTTGAAATCAAGCTGCCGTGGATGAGCATAATGGGTGAGCCGGCAACGCCTGGCCAACTGATTGGTTTCGATGTATGGATTAACGATGATGACGACGGTGGTAATCGAGACTCACAGGTTTCCTGGTATTCAACGGATGGAAATGGTTGGCAGGATCCGAGTGTGTGGGCAGTTGCTGCACTCGAGGCGAGTAACAAGGCAGCTAATCCCAACCCTGCTGACGGTGCTATCCATGCGGATACATGGGCATCTCTTAGCTGGCTGGCGGCACCCTCTGCTGTCTCGCACGATGTGTACTTCGGTGAAAGTTTTGCTGATGTGGAGGCTGGAACTGGCGATACGTTCCAGGGCAACCAGACTTTAATGGAATATACTCTTGGCTTTCCCGGTTTTCCCTATCCGGAGGGTCTTGTACCAGGCACGACGTATTACTGGAGGATCGATGAAGTTAGTGCCGATGGTACGATATATACAGGTGATGTGTGGAGTTTTTTAGTTCCCACCAAATCGGCCTATGAACCCAACCCGCCTAACGACTCCAAATTTGTGGACCCGCATGCAACTCTTAGCTGGACAGCAGGTCATGGTGCGAAAATACACACCGTGTACTTCGGTGATGATTTTGATAGTGTGAGCAGTGCTACCGAAGGAGATCAAATAGGAGTTGCAACCTATACTCCCGGCACTCTTGAGCGAGAGAAGACTTATTATTGGCGGGTCGATGAGTTTGACGGCTTCGTTACACATACAGGCAACGTCTGGAGCTTTAAGACTGCAAAAGCTGGTGGAGGTCTACGAGCAGATTACTACGAAGGTACGGACCTTAGGACTTTCATTCTGACCCGTACAGACCCTCAAATTAACTATAATTGGGGCGACCCCGGAGGGCCGGATCCAGCGGTCGGCGATGATGACTTCTCAGCCAGATGGACTGGTGAAGTAGAGGCTGGATATACTGAGACCTACACCTTCTACCCCAAGACCGATGATGGTGTACGACTATGGGTAGGCGGTAAACAGCTTGTTGATTCCTGGGAATCGGTTCCATTATACCCAATCGAACACAGTGGAACGATTGACCTTATCGCTGGGAATACCTACAGCATTGTAATGGAGTATTTTGAGAACACGGGTAATGCGATAGCAGAGCTGCGCTGGGAAAGCCCATCCACTCCAAAGCAGCTCATTCCGCAGGCTGCATTGGCGCTGCCTATAAAGGCCGGCAGCTCGAATCCACGTAATGGCGCTACGGGTGTAAAGCACACACCTATCCTTAAGTGGAAAGCGGGAGATTACGCCGTTTCACACGAGGTGTACTTCGGCACGGATGAAGAAGCTGTGAAGAATGCCACCGAAGCTTCGCCCGAGTATAAAGGCACAAAGACACTTGGTGACGAGAGCTATGAACCCGGAAAACTCGAATGGGATGCCACCTATTATTGGCGTATTGACGAGGTCAATAACGTCAATCCCGACAGCCCGTGGATTGGCAGTCTTTGGAGCTTTACGACCGCCAACTTCCTTGTTGTGGACGATTTTGAGTCTTACAACGACATTGACCCCCCTGACCCCGAGAGCAACAGGATATTTGAAGCGTGGCTGGATGGTTATGAAATCCCGACAAATGGAGCTCTTGTTGGTAATGAGCTTCCTCCTTATGCAGAGCAAACTATTGTTCACAGCGGCGTCCAGTCAATACCGTATTTCTACGACAACAGTGTTGGGTACTCTGAGGCAACTTTGACGCTGACTTATCCGCGTGACTGGACTGAGAATGGTGTCAGCACATTGACGATTTGGTTCATAGGCGATTCAGCTAACGCTGCCGAGACTTTGTATGTTGCTCTCAACGATAGCGCTGTGGTCACTAATGACAATCCTGATGCAGCGCAGATAACTACCTGGACACAATGGAATATTGACCTGCAGGCTTTTGCTGACCAGGGTGTGAAATTGGCTAATGTCAACACGATTTCTATTGGTCTTGGTAATAAGAACAATCCATTGGCTGGCGGTTCAGGTACAATGTACTTCGATGATATTCGGCTGTATCCTCCGCCGCCACCAGAACCGGTGGCGGTTGAAAACTTCAGCTTTGAACTGCCCGGAACAGAAAAGCAGGCAGGCTTTGACAACGTCCCAGGTTGGAACACCGATGCGCCGCCGGTTGACTCGGGAGTAGAGACGGGATTCACACCCACGGATGGTGATTGGACCGCTTATTTAATGAGTGGTGACCCTTCGGCTTGGCAGTTGACGGACCATACGATTGCCGAAGGTGACGTTTTTGAAATGAAAGTGGATGCCAGGATTACCTGGGCCGCTACAAATGTACAGATGACCCTCTATTATAATGACAACGGCACCAGAGTTCCGGTTGCGAGCAATGAAGTTACTCTAACGGACGACATGCAGGAGTATTCACTGTCGTTTGCAGCAAACGATGTTCCGGAATCAGTCGGCCACCAAATTGGTATTGAGTTTACCAATGTAAGCTCTGGCGATTCATGGATCGGTTTGGATAACGTACGCCTTGAAGTCTCGACTGAGTGAGACGGTTGCTCCTGGCATTGGTATTCTCGATTGAAGAAGACCTGAATCAGAACGGCACGGTCAATTTCAAGGACTATGCTGTTGTGACAGACCAGCAGTCGCCGCGGCGCCCAGCCAGGGTGGCTTGGTGAGCAACTAAAGATTTGGACCATTTAGGGACCTATACCATTTCGGTATAGGCCCCTTTTTCATTGGATATTGAATATTTTGCAGTCGCCGAGGCGCCCAGCCGGGGGAGAGTGCATTGTTCTGCGAAGAACGAATTGCCGAGTTTATTTCAGGGTGTTGAATAGGTATGCATAATGTCCTTATTAGGGATACGTTCTGCCCTTCTCATACCAAAAATAATGTTTTTTTCTTGACGTGAAAGCCCATAGTTTGGTATAAATAAAACTAATGAGGCTTATACAAATTCAGGCCTTCTCCTGAACTCGTCGAAGGAGCTTGTCCTGAGCGAAGTTATAAGATCGAATGGGTGATTATTCACTTATTCAGGTCTTATGATGTGTGGGATGTATTTAGTCTATCGAGGAAGGAGGAGTTATTATGTGAGGTACGCAGTCATAGTGCAAACCTTGTGCTCGCTCCCCCTTGTCTGCTGTCGCAGACAGCAAAGGGGGCAACGCAAGTACAGGCACCTCGCAGTGTAGATATTTTACATTTCAATTAACAACCTATTTGTATTTTTTGAAGGAGGATTATTATGTCTAAAAAACTGATTTATTTGGTTTCTTTTGTTTTGGCGCTGAGCATAGCGAGCAATGCTTCAGCCGAGCTCGTGGCTCACTGGCCGTTAGATGAGGGCTCCGGGACCACAGCATATGATATAAGCGGCAATGGGCTCGACGGAACTCTTCAGGGTGACCCACAGTGGGTGGCTGGAAAAATAGGAGGCGCCCTGGAATTTAATGGAAACGGTGATTACATTGATTGCGGCAATGACCCGATCTTTGACATTACTGAACAGGTTACGCTTACCGTGTGGGTAAATGCAAATGATATGGCTAATAGTCAAAATAATATGTGGATGGGTAAAGGCGACCACACGTACGCGATAAAACACCAAACCGGTAATTACTTAGAGTTCTTTGTCTATGACGGTGATTGGCACTCGACTCAATATACCACCAATCTTGAATCACTCAACGGTGAATGGCACCATATGGCTGGAACATACGATGGACATGAGCTCAAGTTCTACCTTGACGGCCAGCTCGAAATTACTCTGGCCTATGAAGGCACAATAGAGACCAGAGATCACCCTTTAACCATAGGGGAGAACTCTGAAGAAACTGGTCGTTTTTTCGATGGTATGTTAGATGACCTTCGTATCTACAACCATGCGCTCACGGAGCTTGAAATTCTGGGTGTTATGGAAGGTAGTAAAGGTTATCCGTATGCCTTGGGCCCCATCCCGAAAGATGGTACCATACATGCCGATACCTGGGTGAATCTTAGCTGGGCGCCGGGAGGTTTTGCGGTTTCCCACGATGTTTACTTGGGCGACAATTTTGACGACGTTAATGACGGTGTCGAGAGCACGTTCCAGGGCAACCAGGTCGTAACATTTATTGTTGCCGGCTTCCCCGGATTTGCCTTTCCGGACGGTCTTGTTCCAGGCACAACTTACTACTGGCGAATCGATGAGGTCAATGATCTGGATCCGAACAGTCCCTGGAAAGGTAATGTCTGGAGCTTTTCAATCCCACCCAAGACCGCTTATGCACCCGACCCGGCTGATGCTGCCGAGATAGTGGACCCGGGTGTGAGACTTAGCTGGACGGGAGGTTTCGGTTCGAAATTGCACACCGTGTACTTCGGTGATAATTTTGACGATGTCAACAACGCCGCCGGTGGACTTCCTCAGGGAGTTGCAAGCTATACACCCGGCACACTTAAATTGGGTAAGATTTATTACTGGCGGGTCGATGAGTTTGATGTCATCGAAACACATAAAGGCGACGTCTGGAGCTTTACTACTGAGGGCGCTGTTGTGAGCCTGAGGCCTTCTAATGGCGCTGTGGATGTAAAGCAGACACAGATTCTTACTTGGTCGCCAGGAGTCCAAGCCGCTTCGCATGAGGTGTACTTCGGCAAAGATAAAGAGGTCGTACGCAATGCCGATACCGGCTCACCTGAATACAAAGGCAGCCGGAACCTTGGTTCTGAGAGCTATGACCCCGGAAAGCTTGAGTGGGATGCGACTTACTATTGGCGCATTGACGAGGTCAATGACGTCAACCCCGATAGTCCGTGGACAGGTCCTGTCTGGAGCTTTACGACAGCCAACTTCCTTATCGTGGATGATTTTGAGGACTACGATGCCGGCGAGAACCAGATATGGTTCGCCTGGCATGATGGGCTTGGCTATGGCACGCCGGGTGTTGAACCCTACTCTCCCGGTAATGGGACCGGCTCAGCCGTGGGCGATGAAAACTCTCCTTCTTACACTGAGGAAACTATCGTTCACGGAGGCAACCAATCGATGCCTGTATTCTATGACAACAGCATCCTCAGATATTCAGAGGTGGAGAAGACGCTGACTTATCCGCGTGACTGGACCGAGAATAGTGTCACCACGCTGACGATTTGGTTCAGGGGCAATTCGGCTAACGCTTCTGAGACGTTGTATGTTGCTCTCAATGGCAGCGCTGTGGTCTCTCATGATAATCCTGATGCAGCCCAGATAGAAGAGTGGACCCGATGGAATATCGACCTGCAGGCGTTTGGTGTGAACCTTACTAATGTCAACACTATTGCTCTTGGATTAGGCAATAAGAACAACCCGCAGGCTGATGGTTCAGGTACAATGTACTTTGACGATATTCGGCTGTATCCTCCACCGCCCGCGCCTGAGCAAGAAACACCATAAGCTGTATGAGTGACAATTCTCAAAGATGAGGATTTTGATGCCTGTTGAAAAAAACGAATATTTTGGTGTGTGGCCAAAACATAATTCGTACTTATTTTAACCCTTTTTGAAGGAGGATTATTATGTCTAAAAAATTGACTTATTTGGTTTCTTTTGTTTTGGTGTTGGGCATGGGCTTTTCTCTTGCGCATGGCCAGGCAGGTCTCATCGGATACTGGAGATTCGACGAATCATCGGGCACGACTGCGGCAGACAGCGCTGGAGGTAACAACGACGGTACCCTGTCTGAAAATGTGGAATGGCAGCCTGGGTACGGAAAATCGGGAGGGGCCTTGTTGTTCGACGGTACGAGTACGGCTCACGTGGAGTTCCCCTCAACGGGCATGTCGGCATCTGCCGGAACAGTCGCAGTCTGGGGATACCTTTCAGAACCGCAGCCATCACAGACCCGGTATTTCTTTGGCCATACGACGCAACCATCGTATAACAACCGAGTTCAGCTATATATGGACGGCGGCAACACGGAGTTAGACCTCGGACTCGGCGACTCCCACACAAGACAGACAAATATAATGGTCCTGGAGACCGAAAGGTGGTATCACGTCGCCTTAACTTGGGAGGCTGGTAACTACGTTATCTACGTGGACGGTGAGGAGGTGGCAACTGGAACATACACCGGCCTGGCAGCCATCCATCCCTTCGCCTGGATCGGTAACGATGGAAACCCAGTTTCGGAGGGAACCGAGGCCTTTGGGGGCATGCTCGACGAAGTCCGGATATACGATAGCGCGCTTAGTGCCGATCAAATCCGGGCTGCCATGCGAGGTGAGCCGCTTCCGTTAGCGTCGAGGCCCAGCCCGAAGGATGGCTCACTGATTTTGGACACATGGGTGAACCTTTCCTGGTCTCCGGGAGATTTTGCCGTCTCGCACGATATGTATATGGGTGATAATTTCGACGATGTGAACGACGCCGCCCCCGACTCGTCGGGATTCCTGGGTAACCAGGCGGGAACGTTTATTGTTGCTGGCTTTCCCGGATTCGCTTATCCGGATGGTCTTGTTCCGGGCACGACATATTACTGGCGAATCGATGAGGTCAACGCCACCGAGCCGAATAGTCCCTGGAAGGGTAACGTCTGGAGCTTTTCCATTGCCCCCAAGACCGCCTATGACCCCGACCCGGCCGATGGTGCCGAGCTGGTAGACCTTACTGCAAAAATTAGCTGGACGAAAGGTTTCGGTGCGAAACTGCACACTGTGTACATTGGTGACAATTTTGACGATGTGAATAACGCCGCCGGGGGTTCTCCTCAGGGAACTACAACCTATACTCCCGGCACACTTAAATCGGGCAAGACTTACTACTGGCGTGTCGATGAGTTTGATATCATCGACACGTACAAAGGCAACGTCTGGAGCTTTACTACTCAGGGCGCCGTCGTGAGCCTGAAGCCTTCTAATGGCGCTGTGGATGTAAAGCAGACACAGATTCTTACCTGGTCACCGGCAGATTTTGCCGCCTCGCATGAAGTTTACTTCGGCACAGATAAAAAGGTTGTACGCGATGCCGATACAAGCTCGCCGGAGTATAAAGGCACGAGGAACCTCGGTGATGAGAGCTACGACCCCGGAAAGCTCGAGTGGGACAGCACTTACTATTGGCGAGTTGATGAGGTCAATAGCGCCAATCCAGACAGTCCATGGGTTGGCCCTCTCTGGAGCTTTACGACAGCCAATTTCCTTATCGTGGACGATTTTGAATCCTACAACGACCTTGACCCCTCTGACCCCGCGAGCAACAGAATCTTTAATGCGTGGCTGGACGGGTACGAAGACCCGACAAACGGCTCTCTCGTTGGTTATGACAATCCTCCTTTCGCCGAGCAAACAATCGTTCACAGCGGCAGCCAATCGATGCCGTTATTCTACGACAATAGTGTTGGGTACTCTGAGGCGACATTGACGTTGACTTATCCGCGTGACTGGACCGAAAAAGGTGTTGCCACATTGACAATTTGGTTCAGAGGCATTTTGGATAACGCTACTGAGACGTTGTATGTTGCCCTAAATGGCAGTGCGGTGGTCAATCACGATAATCCGAACGCGGTACAGATAAATAAATGGACCGAATGGAATATCGACCTGCAGGCTTTTGCCGACCAGAGTGTGAATCTTGCCAATGTAAATACGATTTCCCTTGGCCTTGGCAACAAGAACAATCCGCAGGCTGGTGGTTCAGGCACAATGTACTTTGACGATATTCGTCTGTATCCTCCGCCACGGATGGAACCACAAGCACCATAAGATGCGTGAGTGATAATTCTAATAGACGAGGTTTTTGATGCCTGTTGAAAACAATAACGAGAGGTTGGGTTTTGGTGTGTGGCCAAAACATAATTCGTACTTATTTTAACCCTTTTTGAAGGAGGATTATTATGTCTAAAAAATTGACTTATTTGGTTTCTTTTGTTTTGGTACTGGCCATCGGTAGCCTGGCTCAGGCTGGTCTTGCGGAATGGGAGACGGCAATAAGCGGTGCCAATCCGCTTCACTGGTATAAGTTTGATGAGAGTGCCGGAACCGATTGCGTCGATTCCGGCAGCGCAGGCCTGGGGGGTACCTATGATGGTGTAACGTTAGGTGTGCAGGGACATTTCGGTGCAGGAACGGCTGTGAGATTCGACTTGAGCCCACAGAATCGTGTCAATCTTACCGGCGGTACGGACCTTGACACTTCATGGACTGTAGAATATATCGTCATGAATATGAAGCCGGCGGCCGCTCAAGGCTCAATGGCACTGCATGACAGCGACAGCACTTCGGTTCGCCTGGCCGGCTGGACGTCATTGGCCGAGGTCGGCTTTACCCTGTACGGGGTCGAGGACTATCAGTTCACACCGGAAGAAGGATTAACTTTGGAGGATTTGGTCATACCGGTGGGTGAATGGATGCATTTAACATGGCGCAGGGACGACGCAGGCGGTACGCAAATATTCTTCAATGGTAAACTCGTAGGAACCCATACAAGCACTATTGCGTTCCCTCGGCTACGAATTGGTGGTCGTGGTGGCGGCCCTGCCGATTGGCTTGATGCCGTTCTGGACGAATCTGTTGTTTTTGGCCGGGCCCTTACAGACGTTGAGATTATTGCTCATGCTGCTGCTGCCGGTCTTGCGGGGCTTAGTGCTAAAAATCCCAGCCCGGCTAATGGTGCCTTCAATGAGGATACGTGGGCCAACCTTGGCTGGTTGCCGGGTTATGGTGCGGTCTCGCACGATGTGTACTTCGGCGAGAATTTTAACGATGTGGACGCCGGTGCCGAAAGCACGTTCCAAGGCAATCAGCCCTCGACGTTTTTTGTTGTTGGCTTTCCCGGATTTGCTTATCCTGATGGTCTTGTTCCGAGCACAACCTACTACTGGCGGATTGATGAGGTTGAGGCCGACGGTACTACAATACACAAAGGTAATGTGTGGAGCTTTACGATTCCCCCCAAGACTGCTTATGCACCCGACCCGGCTCATAGTGCCGAGCTTGTAGACCCGGATGCGAAGCTTAGCTGGACGGCAGGTTTCGGTGCAAAATTGCACACTTTGTACTTTGGCGAGAACTTTGACGATGTGAACAATGCTTCGGGGGGACTACCACAGGGAACGACAACCTATAATCCCGGCCCTCTTAAATTGGCTAAGGCTTACTACTGGCGGGTCGATGAGTTTGATGCCATCGAGACGTATAAAGGCGATGTCTGGAGCTTTACTACTCAGGGCGCCGTCGGGAGCCCGGACCCGTCTAATGGCGCTGTAGATGTAAAGCAAACACAGATTATTACCTGGTCGCCGAGTGTCTTTGCTGCTTCGCATGAGTTATACTTTGGCACTGATAAAGATGTCGTGAAAAATGCCGATACCGGTTCGCCCGAGTATAAAGGCACCAGGGACCTTGGTTCTGAGAGCTATGACCCCGGAATGCTTGAGTGGGATACCACCTACTACTGGCGTGTTGATGAAGTCAATAACGCCAATCCAGATAGTCCGTGGACAGGCATCCTCTGGAGTTTTACGACAGCCAACTTCCTTGTCGTGGACGATTTTGAGGACTACGATGCCGGCGACAATCAGATATGGTACGCATGGCATGATGGGCTTGGCTATGGCACGCCGGGTACTGAACCCTACTTTCCCGGTAACGGGACCGGCTCGGCCGTGGGCGACGAGAGTACTCCTTCTTATACCGAGGAAACTATCGTTCACGGAGGCAACCAATCGATGCCTGTATTCTATGACAACAGCATCCTCAGGTATTCAGAGGTGGAGAAGACGTTGACTTATCCGCGTGACTGGACCGAGAATGGTGTCAACACACTGACGATTTGGTTCAGAGGTGATTCGGACAACGCTGCTGAGACGTTGTATGTTGCTCTCAATGGCAATGCAGTAGTCACTCACGATAATCCAAATGCAGCACAGATAGATACCTGGACACAATGGAATATCAACCTGCAGGCCTTTGCAGACCAGGGCGTGAACCTTGCTAATGTCAATACTATTGCTATTGGTCTCGGCGACAAGAAGAATCCGGTAGCCGGCGGTTCTGGTACGGCGTACTTTGATGATATCCGCCTGTATTTACCTTAGCCGGAAGAACCGTAAGTTGCGAATACAATGGCTTGGTTAATACAGCAGATTTGTATGAATTAAATTCAGGGCCTATACTGATTAATTCAGTATAGGCCCTTTTACTATCGACTATAGGAAAGTGAATATTTCTAAGATTGCAGATTTACAATTGACTTGCCCTACTATTTCTCATCAAGCCAGGTTGGGCCGTAGGTTATATCAACTTTTAGCGGGACATCGAGCTTTATAGCGCCGGTCATTCCCTCCTCTATCCATTTAGCATGTTCGTCGGCATCGACCGTAGGCAGCTCGAAAACGAGCTCATCGTGAATTTGGAGAATCATATTTACAGGCAATTGTTCAGCTTCGATTTTTCGCTGAATGGCTATCATCGCTACTTTGATTAAATCGGCTGCGGAGCCCTGAACAACGGTGTTGACTGCCAGACGCTCGGCCTGAGAGCGTTTGCTGGCGTTTTTGGTAGTTAGGTTTGGGATTTTTCGCCGACGATGCAAAATGGTTTCGGCGTAGCCGGTCTGCCTGGCAAGGGCTATAGAATCATCCATAAATTTGCGGATTGAACTGTAGCGGGCGAAATAGTCTTTGATAAACTTTTTGGCCTCGGCCTGGCTTATCCCAATCGAGCGTGATAAACCAAATGCACCCTGGCCGTAGATGATACCGAAATTGACGGCCTTGCAGCGTGAGCGCATTTCGCCGGTTACCTCTTCGATTGGACAATCGTAAATCTGCGAGGCGACGAAGCGATGAATGTCCTTATCGGCGGCAAAAGCGGACATCAGGGCCTGGTCCTTTGAGAAATGTGCCAACAGGCGCAGCTCGATTTGTGAATAGTCAGCGCTTAAGATGCAATCGGTTTTTTTAGCGGGGATGAAGGCGGCGCGGATTTTGCGGCCAAGCTCGGTCCGTATGGGTATGTTTTGCAGATTCGGATTGCTGGAGCTTAATCGGCCTGTTGCGGTTATGGTCTGGTTGAATGATGCGTGCAGGCGATTAGTACGGGGATTGATGAGTAAGCCGAGCTTGTCCAAGTAGGTGTTTTGTAATTTACTAAGCGTGCGGTATTGAAGGAGCAAGTCGATAATTGGATGCTGGTCTGCTAATTGTTCGAGAACGGCTGCGTCTGTGCTTCTTCCGGCCTTGCCGAGACGTATGGGTGTCAGGTTTAGTCTGTCGAAGAGAATCTCGGCGAGCTGCTTCGGAGAATCAATGTTGAAGACCGAGCCGGCGTGTTCGTAAATCTGCTCGGTGATGGTTTGAAGCGTCTCGGTAATTTCGCCGGACATTTTTCTCAGCAGCCCCGTGTCCAGTGAGACGCCGTTGTATTCCATAGCTGCAAGGACTGATACCAGGGGCATTTCGACTTCTTCGAATAATTTTTTGAGCAGAGGCTCCTTTTCGAGGCGTTCTTTAAGGTAGAGATAAAGCTGATATGTTATGTTGGCATCTTCGGCGGCGTATTCGCAGGCGGCGGATGTATCGACCATATCGAAAGTAAGCTGGTTTTTGCCTTTGCCGATAAGGGCTGATATTGGGATGCAATCGTAATTTAAGAAATCGGCAGCCATTTTGTTTAACGAATGGCTGCGGGCAGGGTCGAGACAATAGGAGGCGACCATAGTATCAAAATAAACTCCCTTTACCGGCATCTGTTTGTTTTCGAGGACGAGCAGGTCGTATTTTATGTTTTGGCCGATTTTTTTTATATTTTGGTCTTCAAGTATTGGCGCCAGTTTTTTGCGAACCATTTTTATATCAAGATGCTTCGAGCCGAGCGGTGCCTTTAGCGGAAGATAAAAACCCTCATGTGACTGCCAGGAAAAACTAATGCCGACCAAGTCGGCCCGCATAGCAAAAACGGAAGTGGTTTCGGTGTCGAGAGCAAATAACTTTTGCTTTTTCAGCTCTGCAAAAAATGTGTCGAGTTTTTCCGGCGTATCTACCAACTGATAATCGTGAGCGATTGTTTTGATAGAGGCTGGATGTTCGATATTCAGTAATGACCGCTCCCTTACGGTCTCGGCTCTGTCCGGATGCTCGATGTTAGTCAGGCCAAGCTGGGTCAGCAGGCGACTGAAGCCAAGCTCGGTGAAGAGCCGGGCAAGCTCGGCTTCATTGAATTTCTTTACAGCCAAATCGCTGTAATCAATTTGGAACGGGACATTGCAATCAATTGTTACCAATTCCTTGCTCAAGGTTGCATTTTCTTTGAATTTGCGGAGATTGTCACCTCGCTTGCCTTTTATTTCATCGATGTGCTCGTAAAGATTATCAACTGAGCCGTACTTTTGTATCCAGGTCAGAGCGGTTTTTGGGCCGACATCCGGTATGCCGGGGACATTATCCGAGGTGTCGCCCTGCAGAGCAAGGCAGTCGATAAACTGCTGTGGTGTTATTCCCATCTCGGTGAGCATAGTATTGGGATTAGTTAACTTTCCGGTTTTTATGTCGTAGATGAAGGTATGCTCGTCAAGAAGCTGCAGCATATCTTTATCTTTCGCGCATATATACGTGTCGATACCCTCGGCGCCGGCTTTTCTGACGAGGGTCCCGATTATATCGTCAGCTTCAAAGCCGTCGACTCGAAGGACGGGGACATTCATCGCATTAAGAATCTGCTCAATCCGATTTATCTGTAAAGGCATATCATCCGGCATTGGCGGGCGGGTGGCTTTGTATTCGGGGTAGATTTCAGTTCTGAAAGTAGGGGCCTTGCTGTCCATTGCCACTGCGAGCATGTCCGGTTTTTGTCGCTGGATAAGGCCTACCAGGGCTGTCGTGAAGATGAAAGTGGCATTGGTGGGCTCACCAGAGGGACTGGTAAGCTTCTGACGCATCCGGGCGTAATAGGCGGCGTAAATGTGCGCGTGGCCATCGATTATGTAAAGTGTTTTTGCCATTGCCGCCACTTTACGTATTGGGAGGCGTGCTGTCAAGGGAGAGGGGAAGCAAATCCGAATATCGAAATCCGAAATTCGAAACAAATTCGAAATGTCAATTTCAAATGCTCCAAATGAGATACTTCGCTCACGCTCAGAATGACAATTATTAACCGGGATTTCCCAGGTAAATCCGTGCCAGTTTGTCGTGTCCTGGGCCGGGGTTGGCCCTGTCCGGTGCACGAAGTGCACCCAGCCTCGATCTTCGCCTCCATCGCTGCTGCTGTTCTTGATATAGCGTTGGGTTTGTTTGGGTTTGTTTTCAACAAGTGTCCAATCGCTTATATTTTCATAATCCATTGTTACTAATGAGTTTAAGTTCGTTGTTGGTTTTCGGAAATTGGGTTTGTTTTGCACAAAAAGGGCTGATTTGTAGAGGATTCTCGACAGATGTAGAGGTGCCTTATAGGCACGTAAATAACTGGATTCTCGATGATTGTGAGTGATTAAATGGTTAATTTGGATAATCTGGTTAAATAGTTAATTGGTTAATTGGTAATTGACTATTGACTCCGTCCAAGGAAGGACGAATCTTCAACACTGGGAATCCACCTTTCTGATTGATTATTGACGGTTGACAATTTATTGTGATTCTAATCCATTATTATGTGTATTATATCATAAATAAGGTTATTTGTCGAGTGAAATCCTAAAAAATCTCAGATACAACTCACTGTCTGCTGGCTTGTATTGTGTAGAACGGATAGCATTTAGTCATCAACTTTTACGTTCGGGCCGTTTCCTAACGGTATCTTTTTCATTATCCTCGCTTGCCTCCCGTCCCACGTGCGGAGCGATATTTCGCACTATTTACCTTATTGTTTTGTGTGGCCTGACATTTTGCACAATGCTGACTTATGTTCTTTGTCGGACATATCTTCATCAAAAAATACCTCGTCTTCCCGAGGATAGAACGAATTCTTGATCGCGGTGCGAATACGTTCTTGTGTGGTCATATCAATTTTTAGCCTCTCACGCACAGTGGGATTAAACCATACTCCTTGGATAGAACCCCCAGAGACCAAGGCCATGGCCAGTGCCCAGTGTTTATACGGTAGGCTAAGATCACAAGGCTTCTTCAGAAAATAGTTAGGATTGCCCGGCTTCAACGCAAACTCACGGATCATGTCAATGTTTGCACAGAAGTCAGAGCACAACGTGTAAAATGATAGAACAAGGACAAATCCTTTACCGCACACGGACTTATGTCGAAGTGTATTGGGAATCTTGTTCTTAATCCATTCATCGATTTTGTCATCAAGGAGAGGGGACGACTGAATCCTGATACCGAGCATGGAATCGATCTTGCGTCTTTGCTCTCGTTCTTGCTCAACAGATTTTGACGTGACCCGACCCTTCGCTTCCACCAGTATTCGATGACCGTCTATATTCACTTCGAACTCTGGTTGAGCCTTGTACGAGCATATCCGTGGCACAGTGATCGCTTTTTCTCTGAACTCCTGGGCAAATCCTCTTGCCAACAAGAGTTCCTCCTCAGCCGATGTGGACTCAGTGTCTCGCATTCTTTTGGTGAGATGTCCCTTATCTAGATTGCTCAATTTGGGCATCAGAACCTTTGCTCCTTCCTCCAACCTGTATTGCCAACCTCTCCGGATCAGGCCGCATTCTTCAAACCAAGGAGCCTGATACCCGAATGCATTTCCCAAGTAACAAACACACCCAGGTTTGAGCAGTTTGGGGCGGATACTGCGTCGCCAAATCTTGTCATAAATTGACGCCAATTTCTCTTTGTCAGCAAGCGCTGCATCGTATTTGGCAATCCACGATACCATGGGATTCTCTTCTTTGCCAGCCATAACAAGATATTCTCTGATAACGACAAGTTCTTAGGGGGCAAGGTACTAGCCGGATGTTAGTAACATCTTCTTTTTTGAAAAAAACTAAATTTTTCCAGATTGCTTTAGCCTGATGATGAGCTCTTCCTTAAATACCTTTTCAATATCTTCTTTAAGATGGTTACCGTGTTGACGCGTATACTCTGGTAGATCTGTTTTTTCCAGAGACACATTTCTCTCGATTTTGAATGTATAAGGACAGTCGGTCATGTTTGATTCCTTTCAAATTCATGTTGAAAAAAGAAACTTGTCGTTAATTGCTCTTAGGCACTAACATAATAATATACAACACGGTTTCTATTGATTTTATGCTAATCAAAAAAGTACCGGACAAACACCCTATTCTTTGCAATGGGTGCTGTAATTAGTATTTCTCTAGTTTTTCTATTGTCTTTGCTGTTTTTGGACTGCCATTAATAATCTAAGTTTGTCAACTGAAACTGTGTTTTTAAAATATTGCTTGAACCATTCAATCTTCTTTTTTTCTTTAGGTTGGTCAGACAATCTTGATATTTCTTTTCGAAGATGCAACCAGATATTCAAGTAGTCCATTTCCCATTTACCGCTATCACCAAGTATCCCAAGAGCAAAAGCTAAAAGTCTAAGCGCATGAACCATATAGTAATCTTCACCTTGATATAGCTTTCTCATTATCACAACGCCTTGGCCCGCACTCATGGAGCAGGCGAATCTCTTAACATCTTCTGAAAGGATGACTCTAGGGTGAACCGCTTTCTCATGTTCGAGATCGTAGGCTTCAATCATTGCCGGGCCAAATACAATGTTCTTATCGTGATAGAGCAAACCACTTGCAATGCCTCCTCTGCAGAAAAATCCAAGTCTCAAAAGACCAAAGGCGATGCGTTCGATATGATCAACAAGATACAATAATCCCGCTTCACTATATTCTGTGGAAATAACTATATTGTCTGAGAACTGCGTGAACTTGTGATCCGATTCCCATATATCGCCAACTTCGCCTATAAGCATCTTCCCTTTTGCGACGGGCTCCGGATAATTGAGTAATGAGAGAATTTCCTCTATTGTTACTTCAGGTGGCTCACGCTTTGATCTGTCAATGACATCTCTAAAACCAAGAATATCTAAGAAAGCAACAAATCTGTTTTTATATGAAAAATCCATACTTTTATCTTCATCGGGTTTATTAGAGCAATAGGATTGGCAGGTTTTCCTGCCCATGCTGTTCATTACTCTCCAAGCAAATTTTTCTTTTCATTCAGCATAGGTAATCGAGTTGCCTATCCTACCAGTTCCCATTAATTGAGGTTCTTACGTATCTCGCATAGGGATATCTAAACGGATGCTTCAGAACCGGCTGGTTCGGCATCGGTGAGATTTATATTAGCACACGTGAGACTGTTTGTCATGGATTATTTGTGTTTCTTTAGCAGATGGCTTGTTTAAATAGATTCCTCGACTGCGTCCCCTTGCTTTCTTGTGAAAGCAAAAACGGGGACTGCGCTCGGAATGACAATTTAGGTTGACGTGTCGGGCTGTACGTTCTTGATTTTGCTTACAACATCATCAAATTCTTTCAAGACGCTTTGGTCTTTTTGGCCGATGAAAAAGTTGATTAGCAAAATCATAAGACAATTTGCGATGAAGCCGGGGACGATTTCATACATCGTATCGCTTAATCCAATCCGCTTCCACAACACAAGCACTACGGTTCCGGTTACCATTCCGGCCAACGCTGATTGCCAGCTTGTCTTGCGACTGAACAATGCAAAAAGAACCAAAGGTCCAAAAGCCGCTCCGAAGCCGCCCCAGGCGTAGGAGACTATTCCCAGAATCGTGTTATCACGGTCCAACGCCATAATTAGTGCTATGATTGAGATTATGACGACACAGGCTCTTCCAACAAAAACAATCTCTCTTCCGGATGCTTCTTTCCTTATTGCTTTACTGTAGAAATCTTCTGACAACGCCGACGATGAGACCAGCAATTGCGAATCTATCGTTGACATAATAGCCGAGAAAATCGCCGCCAATAATATCCCTCCGAACCAGGGATTGAACAGGTCGCGTATCATATAGATAAAAACCTTTTCTTCTTCACCGCCGCTGAGATTCTCGAACATAGCTATACCGATGAAGCCGACAATCACCGCTCCGCCTAATGATAGAAAGACCCAGACAATAGCGATAGCCATAGATTTACTAATTTTTTTTATCGATTTTATGCTCATAAATCGCACTAATATATGCGGCTGGCCAAAGTACCCCAGGCCCCACGCCATGCTGGAGATTATCATTAAAATACCAGCAGACAAATTCTGCCCTTGCGGTATTAAACTTGCCGATATATGTTTTAACTCCATCGCTTCTATTATTGCTTCAGCCCCCCCAACTGTATGATAGGTCAGAGCCGGAACTATCACTATCGCAAAGACCATTAGCGCACCCTGCAACAGGTCCGTCCAGCATACTGCTAAAAAACCTCCTAAGAATGTATATGCAATAATGACAAGCCCACCGATAATTACCGCGACGTGATATTTAACGTTAAAGGTCGATTCAAACAACAGTCCCGTTGCCACAAGTCCCGAAGAAGCGTATATGGCGAAAAATATCAGTATTATTATCGCCGAACCTATTCTTAACAGGCCCGTCGGGTCCCTGAAACGCGCCTCAAAAAAGCACGGCAGTGTTATCGCATTGGTCTTCTCCGTATAAATCCTCAGTCTTGCCGAAACCAGCTTCCAGTTTAAGACCGTCCCGATAAAAAGGCCTGTTGCAATCCATGTCTTTCCCATCCCGCCTAAGTAAATTGCCCCCGGCAGCCCCATGAGAAGCCAGCCGCTCATATCGCTCGCCTGTGCCGAAAGTGCCGTTACCCACGAGCCCATACCCCTGCCGCCCAACAGATAGTCCTCTATATTGGCCGACCTTCGATAAAAGAAAAAGCCGATACCTAACAAAACTATAAAATAAGCAATAAACGTAATTAGCGTTTGAATTGACATTGAAAAGTTAGATTAACACTCTTAAAATTGATAGAAAAGCAGTCGCTTAAAATTTACCAACTGATACTTTATAGCTTCTTTGAGAACTCATTAAGCAGATTAACTATACCCTGAATAGTCTCCTTTTTTGGTATCGGGAATGTCAGATGGCGCTGGCCTGTTGTTTTATCCGTTTCAATTTTTAATCCGGAAAAGGTTTTTGAAATTGGCTTATGTGGTTGGTCTTTTTCACCAAGCAGTGTTTGACCAAGTTTGTCAAGGAATGTCAAGCCGGCTGAAATCATATCGTTCCACGCCTGCTCTCGTTCTGGCTCTGCACCAATTTGCTTTTCTGCTGTAATTGAGAGTTCTTGCTTAATCTCTTCTCCATCTCCTCCATGCTCGAGCTGTCTGGGCATCGGTTCGGGAATAGTGTTGGTAGCCTTGTCAACGGAATCCATAAATCGTTTTAGCCTTGTTCCCCCAAGAAAAACCTCATCTTTTCCTTTGTCAAGAACACCTGAAAAGAGGGATTGCTTAAAAGACAGCAGTGAAAGCATTCCGTGCTCGATTGTTCCCTGAGCAACAAAGTTTACTACCCGAACCGGCCGATGCTGACCAAGGCGGTGAATCCGGCCGATACGCTGTTCCAGCACCGCCGGGTTCCAGGGCAAATCCATATTGACCACGGCTGAGGCGTTCTGCAGATTCAGCCCAACTCCGCCGGCGTCGGTTGAGAGAAACACCCGACATTCAGGGTCGTTTTTGAATTGCTTTATCAGGTCTTTTCTTGCCCTGCCGGGAATTCTACCGTGAAACAGCACATAATTACGCTTGGCTGATTTAAGGCGGTCCAGAAGTAATTCATGAGTTCCCAGCCATTGGCTGAATACTACTGCCTTTGTGTCCGGTCGTTCAAAGATTTCTTCAAGCACCAAAATTAGTTCGTCAGCCTTAACACCGTAATCGGTCTTCTTGTCGAGAAGATATGTGCTGTTGCAGCTCATACGCATATTCTGCAAAGCTATCATTAGTATTCTCTGGTCGGTTTCAGATAAGAAGCCAAACCGGCGCCACTTGGCAACGATACGTGCGACAGTTTCGCGATTTTCTTCATGATGCTTCATCTGCTCATCGGTCATTGGAACAAAATAGTTTTTTTCCAGACGTTCAGGAAGTTCCTTCAAGACTTCGTTTTTGATTCGTCTAACAAGAATCGGCTCCAAGGATTTTGCGATTTTCGAGAGGTTATGATATCCTATCACCTTGCCGTCTTCGTCGACATGCTGGTGCTCGGCAAGAAAACGGAACATCGGTCCCAGGTGGAAGCGGTCCACAAATTCAACTATAGAGTGTAATTCCTCCAATCGATTCTCTAACGGCGTCCCCGTAAGCACAATGGCATATCTGGAATCGAGTTTTTTCACGCTTCGTGCTCTTCGTGTCTTCCAGTTCTTGATTCGCTGAGCCTCATCGAGAATAACCATCTCCGGCGCCCAATTGCAAATAAGCTCAAGGTCGCGGTGAATAACATCATAGTTGGTAACCTTGTAAAATGAGTCAGATGCGTATAGTCCAGCCCGTTTTGCGAGGGAACCTTCAACAACTACGACCGAACGGTTGCAGAATCTTTCAATTTCCTGTTTCCATTGATGCTTCAGCGAAGTCGGTGACACGATGAGCACCCGCTCAAGGCCAACTGTCCGGTCTAATATCTCAACTGCTGCAATTGCCTGAATGGTCTTGCCGAGACCCATGTCGTCGGCAATGAGGCTTCGTCCCGCTTTGGCCGCAAATAAAGCGCCTTTGCACTGATAAGGATATAGCGGAGCCTTCAACAGATTCTTGAATGCAGTACTGCTGGTATCATTTGGGAAAGCTTTATCAATTCGTTTCCTTAGGCGGAGCTGGTCCCTGACCTGGGCAATAAACTCTATTGTGTCCTCGTAGCAGCGCAGGTCATGTTTTAATGCCCCGGCTCTTCTCATAAACGTATCAAACTCCTGGTAAAACTGTGGTTTTAGAATTCCATAGTTATCAAAGTAATGTAAAACAAGTTCCAGCAGAGATTGTGGACATTGAGTCCCGGGTTTGAATATCACTTCGCGTTTGGCTCCATAGCGAAGATAGATTTCAGAGTAGGCAGGTTTGAAGCCCTCCGCCAGGGCTTTTTTACCGCCTCGTTTTCGCTGCAATTTTACGAGCGTAAATTCGATATGTTTGCAGGTGCCAAGAGTATTAACGGCAAAATCGGGGCACGAGCAGTAATTGTCTCCTATCCTTTGTCCACGAATTGCAACACGGTATTCACTTTGTGTTTGCGGATTTTTAACGATAAATTCCGAGAAAATCGGCTCATCCCCAACATTCTTGAGACGAAAATTCTGCTCCTGCCCAAACTGCTTTCGCAATGCAATCTGCCATTGTTCTAAAGGCATATCCTCGGGCTTGCGCAAACGTGAAATCTTTCTGAGCTTACGTCCCTTTGAGGATTTTCCCCCGATTCTGCGTTCGAGAGTGCTTTTTGATTTGATGCCGGTCTTCAAAACAATCCTTTCCTTCGTAATCATATCTATCCTCACTCATAACCCAAACGAAGATTTTCCAAAACGGAATTAGTAATAATAGAAAAAAATATATTTGATGAGAGCTACAATAAAATAAGGATAATTCTAACCTTGCTTGCAAAGACCTGCAAGGTTGCATTATATATGAGTAATTTACTTAACAATCACCGTTGGGATGCCTGTAAAGGCCGTCTATTACGGATGGTAATGCGCACTATAGTTAATCTCTATGGCTGTGGAGGTAATTCCAAGGGCGGAAATGTTACCTCTTGGGCTTTGTTTACCCAGGCAGGGTCACCATATACTCCGGCTTTGCTGTAATCGAAGGGCTTAAATCCTATCTTTAGGGCAGGGGAGTTTGACTTCAGACGAAAATCCAAATTCTCAGCGTCAACGAACATCGGGTCCGCTATAATCGAGCCTGCATCTTGTCCCTTTTGCTGCCATTCTTCTAATGTCATCCCGGCGGGTTTCACTTCCTTACCGGATGTATTCCAATAGCAGTTATTTTGCATTTTGACTTTGACTCTCGTCCAGGGGCCGGACAGCAATGGGCCTGTATTCCAATAGACGATGTTATTTTCGAAGGTAAAAGACAGATGCTCCTCCACTCGTGTGGCCTGGATTTGGTGTAGTTTGCTAAAAGCCAATATGTTGTTGCGAATCACATTTTCTTTTCCATAGTGCTGATGGAAGCCGCCGGTCTTGGTATTATAGACCAGATTGTTTTCCATAACGATACCCGTGCTGCCCTCATCGGTGTAAAGTCCCCAGCCGCCGTAGGAGTACGAATAGATATCGTGAAAAACATTATTACTGACGACAGTCCCTTCCGAAGGCCCGAGCGTATAAATACCGCCCATATCACTCAGCACACCCCAGCCGATATGGTGCACATGATTGAAACTGATGTTATTGCGTTTGGACAGGCTCTCTCTATACCCCCATCGCCAACCGACCGAAAGACCTGTATAGAAAAGGTCTCCAATATCGTTGTGCGTAACAGTATTGTCACCACTTTGCCCAATCCAAACGCCCACTGCGGAGGTATATATCCGGCCCCCTGAGTGAATAATATTGTTATCGACGGTAATGTGACTCGTGCGGGATGGTTGGTCGGGACTAATCCTTCCCTCGCCGATTCGTACACCCCCGGCCCCCAAGTCGTAAAGATAGCAACGCTCAAACCGACAGTCACGGCAGCCTTGACGAAACCATACACCGTAAGTTGCAACGTGGCTTATTTCACAATCCTCCACCGCTATATTACGCGCCCCGTCGGCCATTATGGCGGCTTCTGTAACATACGCAGCCTGATACGGAGCGTACCCGCTGGCCGGCAACAACGATTGGTTGTGCTGAAAAACCAGACCTTTTAAGTGGATATGCTCAACAAATTGTTCCGCCTCGGGTTGTCCCTGGAAGATAACGAACTTCTCAATCACTGGTGCCACAACGTCAGCCTTGGTCATATCTTCGTCGAGCAAGGGCTTATAATACAGTGTTCCGTTCCGAGCCAGAAACCATTCGCCGGGCGTATCAAGAGCAGCCTTCAAATTCTCTAAGTGAAAACGCGTATTCTTTGGCCAGCCGGAATAACTTTTGAGTTTCTCCCCCACAGTAATAATTGTATTAGCTGCCTTGTCAATCTCCGTTATAAAACGACGCGTGATACACCATTTATGATAGGCCACGAGAGTAACATCGCGAAGTTCCTCACTACCAAGATTTCGCAAAGGCTCAAGAGTATCCGGACTAATGGATGTAGTCCGTCGATATTTGTCCTTGCTGCCCTCGACCGGAATTTCAGAAGTTTCACCCATATAGTGATAGAACTTATTCGGCGTGCGAGCACGAACTGCTCGACGACCGTTCACGAACAACTGCTCAAAATACCATTTACTGGCTGCAACTTCTGGTATATGAGTCTGCCAGATACCGCTTTCATCGCGTTTGAAACCTTTAATTACACGCCCGCCGGTAAAAATAGGCCTGGCATCATCAGCCGATTCATAGCTAATCGGACATTCACTCGTTCCACTGTCTTCAGAAGTCAATATAAAAGGCTCACTCAGGACATACGTACCATCTTGAACAATTACCCGCACCGGCTCTGTGATTGGCCCTTGTGATTTCAAACGTCGAATCTTATCCCGCGCCCCCCTCAGAGAAGCCACCGGTCCGTCGGTGCGCTCTCTGTTCGGCCTCGCCAGCCGCCCCGACCACCGGTCACTACCCTCAGTGGAAACGTAAAGACTAACAGCCTCGGCACATTGAATCAAAAATACCGAAAGCAACACCCAGCAAAAAAAATACCTCAATTTTAAACTCTGCTCTTTCATGATATTTTAACTCCTATTAACGGCCACATAAAAGTAAAGAACCCAAACTGACTGGTTCTCCCCGCGTCAGTACCGCGGAAGCGGGAATCCATATTATTGCTATGGTCTTGGATTCCTGTTACCCGCTTTCGCGGGCACAAGCTTCACAGGAATGACAGGCTGTACTATGCTCCTATCAAGGCAACATTTACGCCAACCTAAGGCATATATCTCAACCGGCATAAAATTTCTATCGTTGCAAATCCCTGCTCAAAACACTTCAAGCCGTTAGATTCTCTAATTCTATTCCGACCTTCTTGCAGGCGTAGCCGACTTCGCGTAAGTAATCCCCATAGCAAATCATCCAGTGGAATCCGGGAATCCGCTCGGCTAAAGTTTTACTGTCGCAGGAAAAGCGAATATCAATTTGAGAACGGCAGACATCCATAAACGGAGCATCGGCAATCTCGCCAATCAAGCCAATCCACCGCTTGATGGCAAAATCAGGCACAATGTTGGTTATCATCTGGCCCTTGTGCATCTCAACCTTTGGAGCTGCGCCGTAGTCCGACTCGAAGTGGGTCATAATCCGTGCCGGTTCGAGTGTTTTACCGTCCATCTTCCGGGGGGCTGTGCAGTGAGCATTAGTAATTATCCCGTCGTGCGGGTAGGTCGGGTCGTTAAGGAATACCGGTTTGCCCGAAATGTTTGCCAGCAGGACACCCGAGGGTATCACCACGAAGTCCGACTCGCAGAAAGCGAGGTAGCCGTTGTCATTCAACAGGCTCAGTGTCAGGCAAGCCGTTGTCTCGGCAATCGGTATAATCGTTCCCATGCATCCGTTAATCGTGATAGCCTGACAGTCTGCCTTTTTCATTATCCCGCGGAAAATTTGCTCTAACAGGAAGCATTTGTCCACGAACTGACGCTCGGTTTCCAGCTTGGTGCCGCGTAATTTCAGATACCTCCCGGCCCGATTTTGGGCACGCTTGACGGCATTTTGGTCTTCCCGAGCTTCCTTAATCAACTTGCCCAACTCGTCGTATGAGACTGTCTGAATGTCAAACTGCCACTTCTGCCGAACCAGCTCCGGCACGACCCCTCTTGGCTGCGACCAGGCACCCGGCCCCCCGATAGCTATTATTCGCGTCCCCATCGTGTTCCGCAGACCGCACAGTGCACGCAGCCGCCACAGAATCTCGTCCTGACTGTCGATTACCACATCGCCATAGTCAATCCCTTTAAGGGCGAGTGTATCGGTGTGCTGCCGCAGGTAGCGTGGACTAATTATCTCATACCACAGATAGACGGGACCGGACTTATGACGGCAGAAAAAGATAATGTCCTTGCCGCGCTCCGCAAGCTTGGCAAACGTATCCATCCCGCCTCCCGCAGCGTAGAGCAGATACACATCGGCCTTGTCGAGGTCGCTTAGCCCGGATAAATCGCCTGCGCCCTTAATACCTTCGGGCGGCATAAACTCAACGGGAAAGTCCGCGTTAGCGCCAAGCTTATTAAGTTCGCTCTTTATACGGCCCAATTCCTGCTCGGCATCCCGTTGCGTCTGAATGCCGCCCCAGCTACGCCAGCTCCACTGGTGACGCCGTTGTGGCGTGCTATAGACAAGAATCGGCTTGACCTTCAACGGATGACGCTGCAGAGTCATTTCCTCCTTCCTCTCAGTTGCCGATACTGCTGACCAGCTCAGGCCGGTAATTGCTGCGCTGGCCAATGCTACTGAGCTCACACCCTGCAGAAACTCTCTACGGTTTACCCCGCTGGCCGAATGAACGTTACCATCGGGGCAGCATGTACTCCGCCGCATGTTTCCTTCATTGGATTTCGTAACCATTATGTATCCTCCTTTCTATAGATACAGTTTTTATTTACTCAGAGAGTATAACCCAATCCCAGCGGATAAAAAAGAAAAAAAAAGCTCACCCAAGGTTTCTCCTGGTGGTCGTTTAGCCGTCGTGGGAACGCCGATGCAACACGAATACGAAACACCCAATAATATAGCTATGACAAAGTAGTAGTACTTTTCATTAATAAAAAATACTACTTCATTGAAAAAAGTCACTGTGAATCCACTAAAGGCGGACGCGGCAGGCAGATGCTGCAATCTCGTATCTTATCTCCACAATCACTAACTGCTCACAATTAGGCCTCGCCAGCCAATATGCCAGGGATTATTCAGTTTATAGGGGCGAACAATCACGATAAGTTTCCGCACTTAGAAAATCCGTGCAATCCATGCACGCTGTGGTTATAATGGAACTATGAAATTGCACAAATTGCGAAAACCGGAAAAATATGTCGGCCTGTATATCTTTGACTTCGGCGACCACGCCGGTGTCGGCTTCACCGCCGAAGAGGTAGCTGAACTTTTAGAAAGCGAAAAATATAAGCACGGCAAAGTCTATAAAATACACAGAGCCAACCCCGACGGCAGGCTCGAGCTAAAAGGCGTCCCGGCGCAAACTTTTCAGCTTGAGACAGGGATGCTCTTTTATTCGAGTGCTCTCGAAACCGCCAAAGAAGACTTCAAAAAACTCGTTGCTTTAGCTGTCGGGACAGCACCCCCCTGCCGGGCCAAGGTGCATCTGGCTAAATACGACGATGATAAATTCGCAGTGGTGCTTATTTATCCAGCCGAGTACGATGATGAGGTCAGCTCATGGCTTTTAGAAGGCCAATACAAAACCAGCGGCGCAGCCGAAGGCGGCATCGAGGCGGTGCAAAAATACTATGATTACAAGCCGGAAATTCTTGACAGACATCAATTGTTCGGCAAATCTGAACCTATAAGCAGAACCGGCCAGGAGCTTTTAGCCGGTCTAAAATTGGCCGTACAGAGATAATAGTTAGTATCTGTTGCGGAAAATAAAAACCGACGACGTCACCCCTGCGAAAGCAGGGGTCCAGAGCGAAAAACCGGATTCCCGCTTTTGCGGGAATGACAAATACTCTATCCGCAACAGGAACAATTTAGTGAATAATGACGTTTTTTTAGTGAATTTAAGCACGATCTGCGAACAACGAGTAATAAGTATGCGTGTGCGAACCAAGATAAATTCATTTCTCAGCTCGCTTGCGGCTGGCTTGTTGATAGTATTCGGCAGGTCCCCGGCCAAGCCCACCACAAACGATTTGAATCGAATGGAGTTCAAGTCCAGCACGCAGCGTTTGGGGATACGATTTACCGAAAAGATTCGTGAGGTCTTTCGGTTCAGATGGATTAGAAAAATATAAATGTAAAAACTAAAAACTCAAAAATACAGTACAGAACGCGAATTTAAACAGGTTTCGAATTTTAAATTATGATTTTGCATTTTTCCCTTTAAGTATTTACTTTTTGATGTTGAAGCTCTTATGGCTGAATTCCATATACATCCGTTACCTGGAAATGTTCCCGTACTTAGCGAAAACGCTTTGATGGTCCTGCGAAGCAGATATCTAATCAAGGACCATCACGGCAAGTGCATCGAGACACCGGCTCAGCTTTTTAGCAGGGTAGCGTCTCTGGTAGCAGAGGCTGAAGGTAAATATGGAGCCGACAGCAGCGAAATCAGACAGTGGCACAGAAAATACTACGATTTGATGGCATCATTAAAATTTTTGCCTAACTCCCCTGCCCTTATGAACGCACAACGTCGGGGGATGCTCAGTGCCTGCTTTGTTCTGCCGATTGAAGACAGCATAGAAGGGATATTCGAGGCGATTAAGCAGACCGCTCTAATTCAGCAGGCCGGCGGCGGTACCGGATTTTCTTTCGATAGATTAAGGCCGACAGGCGACCGCGTTGCCTCCAGCGGCGGTACAACATCGGGGCCTATTAGTTTTTGGCGCGTCTTTTCTGAAACAACAAACGCAATTCAGCAGGGTGCTTTTCGTCGCGGCGCAAATATGGGTATGATGAGTGTCGAACATCCGGACATACTAAAATTCCTGCACGCCAAGCAGAACCTGCAGGCCTTCACCAACTTCAATATCTCCGTCAAAATCTCCGATGACTGGATGAAGATGGTGCTAAAATCCGGCAAAACTTTGCACATTGTAAAAAATCCCCGCACTCAGGAGAGATACTTATTGCCGCGGCGAATCGATATTACAAACTACACAATAAATGGCCTGCACAAACTGACCGGCAAAGGCACACCTTCATCTAAACGAGCAGGCCAATTTTACACCGTTAGTGACATCTGGAAAATGATTGTTAAGTGCGCGCATAAAACCGGCGAACCAGGCGTGGTTTTTATCGACCGAATCAACCGTGACAATCCAACTCCTTCGCTGGGCCGAATAGAAGCAACTAATCCCTGTGGTGAACAGCCGTTGTTGCCTTATGAGGCCTGCACGTTAGGTAGTATCAATCTTACCAAATTTGTGAGCTTCACTAATAACAAAGCAAATATGGATTGGCCGGCACTGGCCAGGACCGTTAGATTAGCTGTGCGGTTTCTGGACAATATTATTGATGTTTGTGTTTATCCGGTCAGAAATACTGTCCGCTTAGCGCAAGGCAATCGCAAAATCGGCTTAGGCGTTATGGGTTTTGCAGACTGCATGTTTCTGCTCGGGATACCTTACGATTCACAGCGGGGTATCGAATTCGGCTCGGAGCTTATGAGCTTCATCAACGAAAACGCACGCAAGGCCAGCAGTGAGCTTGCCGATTTACGCGGGCCGTTTCCAAATTGGAGTCACAGTATCTGGCGGACAAAAAGAAAGAAAAAGGTCCGCAACGCCTCTATTACCTGCGTAGCTCCGACCGGCACGATAAGTATCATCGCAGACTGTTCGTCCGGCATAGAGCCGGCTTATTCACCGGTTTTTATCCGCCGGATTTTAGATGGCTCAAAAACACTGCAGATAAATCCATTCTTCAAACAGGTAGCTGAAAAACATGGTTTTTACAGCAAGAAGCTGGAAAACCAGATTGCCAAAACCGGCAGTATTCAAAAAATCACCCAAATCCCCGTCAACATTCGCAGAATTTTCAGATGCGCTTACGATATCAAGCCGGAATGGCAAATTCGTATGCAGGCGGCTTTTCAGCAACATTGTGACGCAGCGGTCAGTAAGACCATAAATTTCAGCGAAAAAGCCACGATAGCCGCCATTGATAAGGCCTATAAATTAGCCTATCAACTTAACTGTAAAGGGGTTACAATTTATCGTCGGCACAGCCGAGAAAGCGAGCCAATGAGTCTGTTTTAACGTACGGCACACGGCATCCAACTGAGCTGCTGAGATGGGAAATTTCGCATAAAGATTCTACTTGACGAAGAGGTGGTAAATCTGTTATAAATGAAAATGGTTAAAAGTTTGGATTTTGTTCTTCTGCTGGAAAATTCTTGTGATTTTCAGAATAGAGGAGGAGTTATTATGTATCACGCGAGGAACAGAGTTGCGGTGGGAATTTTGTGCTTCGCAAATGAGTATTTTTGCATTTCAATTAACAACCAATAATTATTTTATGTAGGAGGATTATTATGTGTAAAAAATTGATTTATTTGGTTTCTTTTGTTTTGGTGCTGAGTGTGGCTCTGACGAGCACAGCTAAGGCAGAACTCGTCGGCTGGTGGAGATTCGATGAGGGCTCCGGGACCATTGCCATTGACCTTAGTGAGTATGGCAATGATGGCACCCTCCAGGGCGATCCACAGTGGGTGAATGGAAAATTCGGAAAGGCTTTACAATTTGATGGCGTTGATGACTGGGTGGAGATACCACACGCTGAAATCCTGACGGTGGACAACGAAGTTACCGTAATGGCGTGGATAAATGCCGAAAGGCACGGCGGCCCCGGTACCGAAAGCTGGCAGGGAATTGTTGCAAAGTCTAATAGTCCAAGGTCGTATAGTCTTTACACTGAGGCCAGCGGTGCCCTTCATTTTAGTACAACATCGACGGTAATTAATGATTATGTTGGTACTCTGAGCTCCGGACAGGTGCCGCTCAATGAGTGGGTACACGTAGCTGCTATGGTGGTAGATGGCGTGCACCAGTATTACATCAACGGAGAACCTGCTGGTACAAGCGGCTCGGACATTGTCCTGCCGGGAACAGCGGATACTTCTCCCGTTCTTATCGGTAGAACCGGAGAGGGTGCCGCTCGCAGTTTTCTGGGGATCATTGATGATGTTCGCATCTATAATGAAGCGCTGACTCAGGAAGAGATTCAGGCTATTATGCAAGGTGCTGGAATGCCATATGCGTTTGGTCCAACTCCGGCTGACGGTGTCCTCCATACCGACACATGGGCGAGCCTGAACTGGCGCCCGGGTGATAACGCAGCCTCACATGATGTCTATTTCGGCGAAAATTTCGTAGATGTAAATGACGGCGCCGAAGGCACATTCTACGGCAACCAGACCTCGGCGTTTTTTGTTGTTGGCTTTCCCGGGTTTCCTTACTCGGACGGTCTTGTTCCGGGCACGACCTACTACTGGCGGATCGATGAGCTTGAAGCCGATGGTACCACGAAACACAAAGGCAATGTCTGGAGCTTTATGGTTCCCCCTAAGACCGCCTACTACCCCGACCCTGCTGATGGCGCCGGGTCTATAGACCCGGATGTGGAGCTTAGCTGGACTGCTGGTTTCGGTGCGAAACTTCACTATGCGTACTTCGGCGACAATTTTGACGATGTAAATAATGCTGCTGGGGGTCTTCCCCAGGGAACTACAACCTATACTCCCGGCACACTTAAATTTGCTAAGACTTACTACTGGCGTGTCGATGAGTTTGACGCCATCGAAACTTATAAAGGCGACGTCTGGAGCTTTACTACTGAGGGCGGAGTCGGGAGCCCGGACCCGTCTAATGGCGCTGTGGATGTAAAGCATACACCGGTTCTTACCTGGTCGCCGGGATTCTATTCTGCTTCGCATCAGGTGTACTTCGGCACAAATAAAGAGGTCGTACGCAATGCCGATACCAGTTCGCCGGAGTATAAAGGCACCGGGGTCCTTGGTTCTGAGAGCTATGAATCCGAAAAACTCCTGTGGGATACCACTTACTACTGGAGGATTGATGAGGTCAATAACGTCAACCCCGACAGTCCGTGGACAGGTAATGTCTGGAGCTTTACGACTGCCAACTTCCTTGTCGTTGATGACTTTGAATCCTACAATGACCTTGATCCCGCTGACCCTGAGAGCAACAGGATATTTTTCGCGTGGATAGACGGATATGACGACCCGACAAACGGCTCTTTAGTTGGTTATGATAATCCTCCTTTTGCCGAGCAAACTATCGTTCACGGAGGCAACCAGTCGATGCCGTTTTTCTACGACAACAGTGTTGGGTACTCTGAGGCAACTTTGACGCTGACTTATCCGCGTGACTGGACCGAGAATGGTGTCAACACGTTGACGATTTGGTTCACGGGCGATTCGGCTAATGCTGCCGAAACGTTGTATGTTGCCCTTAACGGCAATGCGGTAGTCAGTCACGGCAATCCGAATGCGGCATTGATAGATGACTGGGCCCAATGGAATATTGAGCTGCAGGCCTTTGCAGACCAGGGCGTAAACCTTACTAATGTCGGTACTATTGCCCTTGGTCTCGGCAACAAAAGCAATCCGCAGCCTGGTGGTTCAGGTACGATGTACTTCGATGATATTCGTTTGTATCGACTTGCAGAGCCAGCACCATAAACGGGATTTGGCTGGCAATTAAAATTGTGTAGATGATATTAAACTATCAAAGTTTGAGATTGCCGCGTCCGCCTTTGGCGGACTCGCAATGACAAACAGGAGGGATGTCAATTCGGGGCCTCTACCGAATGATTCGGTATAGGCCCTTTTTCATTGGCTCCGCCAAAATACGGCGGATTTTCAATATTGATTATTTTCTGTCGAAGTGGCAATATAGTAACAATACCAATTGTAATTAAAAGCTGCGCTTTATATAAAGAGCAGCGAGCCATCCCCAAGCTGCGCTTGAGGCTACCACCCTTTTGTGCTAAACACAAGGAGCGCAGTAATTAAATGCAATTGGTATAAGACTTATGATATGCGGTGGATGAAGGGAAGTGAAGTCGTGTTTGGGTGCAGCTTTTAAGCCGGTGACAAAGTGCCGGGTTGAGTATGTGAAATGAAAATTGTAAGCAAAGCTGTATTCTATGTTTGGATATGCAGCACGGCAAGTCTTGCTCTTGGTAACAAACAAGCAGCGGGAGCCCTTGTCTATCGTGGGGCCAGTGATGCGTCTGCTGCGGTGGCGGTTGGTAAAGATATGTTCATCGTTGGCGATGACGAGAACAACGTCCTGAGGATTTACAAACCGAGTCAAGGCGGGCTGCCTCTTTTCTCTTATGATATGACAGAGTTTCTTGATATCGAGCCGGAACACCCGGAGGCCGATATCGAGAGTGCAACGATGATTGGGCCGCGCATCTATTGGATTACTTCGCACGGTAGAAATAAAGATGGGAAAATGAGGCCTAACCGGTATCGTTTTTTTGCTACCACTGTTAAGGTCGAAAATGGGAACGTTACTATTATCCCCGCAGGCACGCCATGCAAAACCCTCATCCATAGTCTGGTAAAGGCTGAGAATATGCGTCATCTGAGGTTAGACAGAGCAACTCGAATCGATTCAACCGAGCTTACCAATAAAGAGCGCAAAAAACTTGCGCCGAAAGAAGAAGGCCTTAATATTGAGGGACTTTGTGCATCAGCCGATGGCAGGACAATCTATATCGGATTCAGAAATCCTTGCCCCATTGACAAGGTAACCGGCCATAAAAAAGCTCTTGTTGTACCTTTGAATAATCCCAGGCAGGTAATTGAAAATGGTAAGGAGCCGCTTTTCGGTGAGCCGATATTGTGGGATTTGGCGGACCTGAGCATAAGGGGTATGGAGTATTCCCATTTCCACAAGGAATACTTCATTATCGCCGGCAGTTTTGACGAAAGCCCAAAGTTTGCCTTATATCGCTGGTCAGGAAAAAAAGAAACACCGCCGGTATTAGTGAGGGAATTAAGTCAAAGCAATTTTAGTCCTGAGGCGCTGGTTACCTTTAAGAACTCGGATAAGCTTTTTATGCTTAGCGATGATGGGTCTCTAAAAATCAAGGTCAGCGGCGCGTGGGAGTGTATGGAAGGTGAATTTCGTAAGGACGAGACGTGCCTGAACAAGTACCTGATTGACCCCAAGAAAAAATCTTTCAGGGGGTTTTGGATAGAGCCGTGAGACAAAGAGCCAGGCTAAATGCATCGAGCCAACAGCTAAAAGAAACCTCCAAATAGACTCACGACTAAATATTTTTGAATAGAAAAACAGTTACTTAAAAAAAGAAATAAGCTATAATGTTTAGCAGTTAGTCCATAGTTAGCAGGTTATAGTATAGATTAGGAGCAGTTATGTCAGGTCATTCACACTGGGCGGGAATAAAATATAAAAAGGCGGCTGCCGACGCAAAACGCGGCAAGATATGGAGCAAGGTGGCTCGAATGATAATAGTCGCAGCCAAGAACGGCGGTGGGGACCCGTCTGCGAATCTGTCTTTGCGATACGCAATCGACAAGGCCAAGGCGGCCAATATGCCGAAGGATACGATTGAAAAGGCAATCAAAAAAGGAACCGGTGAGGTAGAGGGTATCCATTTTGAAGAAGTACTTTACGAGGGTTATGGACCGAGCGGCGTGGCTATAATGGTCGAGGCATTAACTGATAACCGTAATCGCACTACGCCGGAAATTAAAAGGCTGTTCGAAAGACATGGCGGCTCATTGGGGACAAACGGATGCGTGAACTGGATGTTCAGAAAGAAGGGGCTTATTACGATTAACATAGCCAGTGCGGGTGAAGAACAGCTCCTGGAAATTGCCCTCAGTGCGGGTGCTGATGATATGCAAACTGTGGGGGACATTTTCGAGATAACCTGTGAGCCGGGCGCTTATGAAGAGCTAAAAAAGGCTCTGCAGAAAAAAGAAATAGCTACCGAGGTAGCTGAAATTTCAATGGTGCCGCAGAATACCATTGCTATCAACGATGCGCAAACGGCCAAGAAAATAATTTCGCTGATGGAGAACTTCGAAGACCACGAAGATGTGCAAAACGCGTACGCAAACTTTGATATACCCGATGAGATAATGGCTCGTATATCGTAATGCGTATTGTGTATATCGTGCTACGGGGTTGATTGGTTTTTGAGGAATTTTAGCTGCTGTTTTGCGAACTGGTATTTTTCTTCGCCGAGTCGGCTGACGATTTCCTTTCTTTCGGGGTACATTTCCTGAAACTGGTCGCGATATTTATCTTCGATGTCGATTGCTTCTTCATACTGTTTGATTGCAACATCGGTTTTGCCTAAAAGCTCCGCGATTTTTGCCAGCTCAATCCGCAGTCGCGCGCAGCCGGGATAACGATGCTCAACAACAAACGAGGCATTATCAAATGCTTTTTTTAGCCAATCAAATTTTTCCGGCTGTGCCGAAACTTCCGAGAGCAGTAAATAGACCTCTGTTAATCGCTCGAAGTTTTTGAAAGCAGCACTGTTTCGCTCGATTGCAGCCTGCAGGCACTTTTCCGACTGCAACAGCAGGTCCCGGTTGTTCGACGTTAGCTGAAAATGATGCAGATACAGTCGGCCGTTGAGGGATGGTGCGTCTGGACTTAATGAGTCATCCTCAGCGGCAGAATTAAGGAGCTTGTGTGCCTGTTCGAGTCGGCCAACGGATATGGCCCGGTTGGCCTTCTGGATTTTAGCGCCGGCGTTACCTACTGGAATAAGAGCATAATTGAGATAAACACAAGTTATAATCACACCTGCCGCCACTGTCAGTATCTTTACAAAAGGCGCAGGTTTTAGAACGATCTGCGGTCGGGGATTTGTTTGATAACCTATCGCGATAAGGCAAGCAATTACCACCCAAAAAACTGTGAATACGCCAGGCTCGAAAATTGCAAAATCTATTAAATTATGAAAAGCAACGCCTAAGACAGCACAAAAAAGAGCAGCAGAGGCAATACTTGATTGAGCCTTTCTTACCGACCTCTCACCCGCTGCTGTAAGCAGGAAACCGGCCATAAATACAATCACAGGCATAATATACAATATGATTATCCCGGCTTTTCTTTCCTGCGGCGAAGCAGTCGGCGGCAAAGGAAAAATAATTGGCCTGATAAACAGCAGCGCAGCCGATATAATAATCGCTGAGAAAATCGCCAATTTTTTGAAAGTCGGCTCAGTCCGGTGAGCTTCCGATGGGCAGCTTGCAGACCTGGGAGACAATACCGCCCACAACGGCATACAAATCATAGCTAAAAATCCAATAAGCCCAATGGGGCCGTATTGAGTAAGGATACTGAGCAGAAAGTTATGCGGGTCTGCTACGGATTCCAGTGCTGAATCTGGTTTGTAATGTGGGTAAAAGTGTGCGAAGTTGCCGGGACCAACTCCGGTAAGCAAATGGTCGGCATACATTTTCACTGACGCCCGCCAGTACTGCCATCTGACAAGCATTGAGTTTCCACCTGGTAATCGGCCGTGAGCCAATCCATACCATACAACTACCGAGGTCCCTGCCAGAGCCAATAGCAAACATATAATCAGTACAGCTTTTTTGTGAACTTTCAGCCAATTGCCAAGACAAAGATAAATAACAAACGTTACTGCGGCAAAAAGAGAAGCGACAATTGCTCCCTTGCTTTTGGTAATTACAAGGCCGAAAATAACGACTGCGGCCGCAATACCGCATGTGATAAACCAAACCGGTTCGGTTCCGGCCAATTTGCGATTTCTATATCTCTCAAAAAGCAAGGCAACAGCGGCCAAAGACGCCATTAATGCAAAAGAGCCAGCGGAATTACTCGTTGTAAAAAAACCGCTGATATCCTTCGAGTAAAGACGATGTTCAAACTGGAAGTGCTCCAAACTGTTCGGGACGATTCGATGCTGCGCGAGAGCAACATTAGGGTCCTGCTCATAAAATTCAATCAAGTTCTCATTTTCGGAATACTGTTCCCAGCACCGATAAGCCGAGACAACACCCATAGCGACAATGATAGCTAAGAGAAGTTTTACTTTTGACTGTGAGTCCAGTATCTGGACCAACAGCAGGGCCATCAGCACCGGCGCGACGAGGACAGTGAAATCAGTAATCACACTTCGCTTATCCGGCGCTGCAAGACCCGATACGATAGCGGCTACACAGAAAAGCCCCAAACCGATTTCGATACCGCTCAAGCGGTATGAAAACTTCCTGCTGCAAAGACTCAATACAAGCCAGAGAAGAAAGGAAAATATCAATGCAGTTGATACATACATACTGAACGAAGATATAAACACAGCCCTCCATATTGGTAATCCGTACATGCTGTCGGTTATACTGGACGGTAGATTAGCTGCTTGCACAGTCGGGCTTTCGGTAAACATTGTGCGAAGTGCAATTACACAAAGGCAGAAGGCAAGGAGTATGTATTCCAGGCATATCAAGGCTTTGCTTTTGGATAAATTCGAATTAATCGGCGGCTTTATCATTTTGTGCGGTGGTTTCAAAAATAGCGACAATAGATAATACCATAACCGTTTGAATGAAGATTAGAATTGCGCCGGCCAGATTGACCTGATAGAGAAAAATTGCGCCAAGGCCGGTGCAGAGCGTAGCCAAGTATAACGTCAGAACTGTCTGAGTATCGGTTAAACCATGTTTTTTGAGTCGATGAGAGAAATGCTGAGTGTCGCCGATGAAGGGGCTTTTGCCCTGACTTATGCGCAGCAGGGTTACGCTGATAAAATCATAGAGCGGGACAGCCATGACGAGCAGCGGCATAAAAACCGCATACCATTGTCCGCTTTGTGCTTCGTGATAATAAGTGGTGCGCACGGTCAGCAGTCCAACAAAAAACCCTACGACAAGCGAGCCGGCATCTCCCATAAAGATTTTGGCAGGAGGGAAATTAAATACTAAAAAGCCTAACAGCGCCCCTATAAAAACAAGTGTCAGTCCGCCCACAAAGACCTGGCCGCTTAAAGCGGCTGCGGTGAATAATATACAGCTTATTATGACGGCGATGCCGGCAGAAGCACCGTCCATATTGTCAAGAAAATTAAACGCGTTAATAATCAGCACTATCCATACGGCTGTAAGCAAAGAAGTAATTATTCTGCTTTGGATAAAAAGCTCAATTCGAATATCCGCAAAAAAAGCGGCAGTTATTGCAACTGCAAACTGAACGGCGAGTTTGAAGAATGGGCTGAGATGCTTTTTGTCATCCCACAGGCCGAGTACGAACAGAACAAGAACAACAAGCAGTACAATTGCGAGCTGGTTGATTTTGCTTAAAAAGCCATCCGTGTGAATGGTAACCGACTGGCCGAGCCAATTAAGGTAACCAGGGGCGGCGAGAAATTTTACTACTGCGATAGTAGTGAGTATGATAATTGAGATTGTGCCAAATATTGCAATACCCCCGCCGAGAGGAATGACTGTTCGGTGGTATCTATCTTCAACCGGTTGTGCGACCAATCCTGCGCGAACGGCAAGCTTTCGTGCAACCGCTGTCAAAATAACCGACAGCACAAACGAGCCTGCAAGCAGGATTATCGCTAATACGGTCAACGTTTCGATCTTAACTGCTCCAGTAATCGTGTTCTGACTATCTCAAAAAAATCAAAGTAGCATTGCTGTTTGTAGTCGGGGTATGTATATGCCTGTGGTCGCCAGCGGCCTTTGTCAAAAATCAACGTTACTTCAGCGTACATATTTTTGCCGATATATATACGATGGGAATAGTTTTTTGTTGTAGCTAAAACCAGCTTCGAAGGCCCAATTATACCGGGGTCGAGGTTCACAGGCCTCGGTAGAGGAAGTGCCAAAGTCTTCGCTAATTTTTGTTCGAGCTTGTTTGTCTGGTGCTTGACTTTGGCTAACTTCCCAGGTTCAATCAGCCGTTTAATGCTGACAAACTGCCTTAAGATACGCGGGCCTGTCTGGTCCCTGTAATAATCGGTTTTATCAAACGGCCAGACTTCACTTGTAAAATCGATTTTCCCGATTTTATCACTCAGCGCATCGGCCGCGGTGTGCAAACACTGGTGGTTGGCGGCCAAAATTCCGATGATAAGCTTTACCGGATTAGGCTCTTTCAGCTTCCACATAATTAAACATCGCAGATTCGTACCGCATAAGCGAGAGACTCAATGGGGTCGCGTTTAGGGACAAACTCGTGCGCCACATATCCTTTGAAACCCGTCTCGACAATGGCACGCATAATGGCCGGATAATACAGCTCCTGCGTTTCGTCTATTTCGTTTCGACCGGGATTGCCGCCTGTGTGGTAGTGCCCGATGTATTCATGATAATCGCGAATCGTGCGAATTATATCGCCTTCCATAATCTGAGCGTGATAGATGTCATAGAGAATTTTTACATTCTCGGAGCCAACTTTCTTGCAGACCTCAACGCCCCAGGCCATATTGTCGAACATGTAGTCCTTATGATCGACCTTACTGTTAAGATATTCGATGCAAATGGTCACATTTTTCTTCTCAGCGTATCCGGCAATTTGCTTTAGAGCGGCAACCATATTGTCAACACCTATATCGTCAGACATACCTGCCCGGTTGCCGGGGAAGGTAATTACATTTGGAAATTTTTGTTCGGCGGCTGCATCGATTGCCGAGCGGATTTGCGCGAGGCATTGCTCATGATTCTCTTTTCTGTTTAGTCCTTTCGTCAGGCCGTGCGTACTCACCATCGAGCAGATAAGGCCGTGCTTTTTAATCGTAGGAAAATCTTGGGGCCTAAGTAAGTCGATTGCTTTCATGCCCATCTTCTTGCTTATCAAACAAAGTTCGTCAAGCGAGAATTTTCCATAGCACCACCTGCTGACAGACTGGTTAATGCGCTCATTCTTGACGATTCGTTCGACATCGGCTGGTGAGACGGCCTTTCCGGCGCGGGCCAATGAGCCGGCAACTGCACCGGCAGCCATCAGAGATGTACTGCGGATAAAAGCGCGTCTTGAGAGTTTGTCTTCTTTCATAGGTTTTCTCCTTTTCAATTTTGTATTGGTTCTAAAATTTCATAATCATCAATCATAAATACTGTGTTAAGCTTTTAGCTGCTCTTTCAGCGAATTAACCATTTCAATCGTCTTATCAGCTGCCTTTGCAATTGGAACCTTTTGGCTTTGTGATTCGCAGCGTAGTTTTATCTCGACGTTGCCCTTGGCCACGGACTTTTTGCCAACTGTAACTCTTATCGGTATGCCGATTAGGTCAGCATCTTTGAATTTCACTCCGCCGCGCAGAACCCTGTCATCTAACAATACATCAATGTCATTGCCGAGTAACTGCTTATAAATATCCTCAGCCACCTGCGCAACTTTGTCATCGTCCTGATTGACGGAAGTAACCAGCACCTCGAACGGAGCAATACTAATCGGCCAGATAATACCGTTGTTATCATTACCGAGCTCAATGGCGGAGGCAAGAATTCGATTTATCCCAATACCATAACAGCCCATAAAACAGGGTACTTCCCGCCCATCCGGCCTCAGAAATTTTGCTCCGAGTTTTTCACTGTATTTGGTTCCGAGCTTAAAGACCTGCCCAACTTCGATTCCCTTCTTAAATAGCAGTTTCTTACCGTTACGCATATCACCCTCAAAGGCATAGCGAATATCGGTTACGTGAGCATTGCTCACGTCAAAATCTCGACCTGGCACTACATTCGTTATATGATAATCAGTCTTGTTTGCGCCGGTTACCCAAACTGGCATTGCATCTACCGCATAATCCATCAATATCGTGTTAACCCTACCGACTAACCCAATCGGGCCGGCAAAACCCACCCTTGCATCAGTAACTTTTTCGATAGTTACCTCGTCAGCTAACTCTATGTGCTTGCCACCTACGGCCAACCTTAGTTTTTCCTCATTAACATCATGGTCTCCACGAATAAGTACCGCTACTGTTTTATTTTCGGTGGAGTAAATAAGCGTTTTGACCATTTGTTTGGGTTCTGTGTTTAGAAACTTACAGACCGCTTCGATACTGCCGATATTCGGGGTGTGGACTTCTTCCATTGGTGGAATTTCAGTTTTAGCTTTTTCTTTTGGCAATGGGTCCACTGCTGCCCTTTCAAGGTTTGCTGCGTAGGAGCCATCTTCAGTGTAAATAATCGTATCTTCGCCCGATTCACAGGGAACGGTGAATTGATGTGAGCCGGAGCCGCCCATTTCGCCGGACTCAGCCTCGACAATCACGTATTCAAGTCCGCAACGTTTGAAAATTCGGCAGTATGCATTGTACATTGATTGATACGATTTATCGAGGCCTTCGGAGTCGTCATCGAAGCTGTAGGCGTCCTTCATTATGAATTCACGGGACCGAATAGCTCCGAACCGCGGGCGGAACTCATCGCGGAATTTCGGGCTTATCTGATAAAGGTTGATGGGTAGCTGCTTGTATGATTTTATCTCGCCGGCAACGAGGGTCGTAAAGACCTCCTCAGCCGTAGGGCCGAGGACGTTCATTCTGCCGTGGCGGTCTTCAAGGCTGAACATTGTTGGGCCGTAGTCCGTGCTGCGACCGGTCCTGTCCCAAAGCTCTTTGGGCTGCATCGAGGGGACGAGGATTTCCTGTGCGCCGGCTTTGTCCATTTCCTCGCGGACGATTGCGATAATCCTGAGCAGGCTGCGCCAGCCGAGCGGCAGGTAGGTATATGTGCCGCTGGCGACTTTGCGTATTAGGCCGGCCCGAATCATCAGTTTGTGACTAACTGTCTCGGCATCAGCGGGAATTTCCTTGACCGTTGGTATAAACATCCGGCTGTATCTCATTTTCGTCCCTTGTATTTGGCAAATTGGTTAATCAACTACTCACCAATTAACTACTCACCACTGGCTATATATTGAGCATGTTTATAGTGCAAAGGATGAATGTTTGCAAGGATATTTCGTGACCGGCGGGGAAGAAGCTGCAGTAAGCAACAAAATTTACGCTTAATTCTCTTGCAATATAGAAGTGTCGGTTGTAAAGTTAGTCCAAATTTATCTAATCTAAAAAGGGATTTCCCTTGAACAGAAGTCAGGGCGATTAGCTCAGCCGGCAGAGCAGCTGACTCTTAATCAGCGGGTCACAGGTTCGAATCCTGTATCGCCCAGTCATATCTTTTAGAAGTAGAGACATACGCTCGTTGTAGAGATTAAGATATGTCCTGCATTTTGGCTTTTCGGCGAGAAGCCTTAATAGCAAGTTGACGACTTACATCATCCTGGGATATCTGGTGAAACTCACACTGTTCGCAGTGGTATAGGTTCGGACAGATACGAAAAGAGATATCTCCACTTAATGTGTACCGGCACTGATTCTTCCCTACGAGAGCATTGACTTTTTCGAGGAAAGGTTTAATCCTTGGGTCATTGCGGTACTTCTCTTTCTTCATCATACCTGCGTGAAAGACACATCCGGAACTACACTGGTATCCAAAAGGACACATTCGTTTCTTGATTACTTGGGCCTGATACCAGATGCAGGGTAAAACTTCCTTTTCTTCAGCCGGGGGAGCTTCAACAGGCACCGGCATTTCAACCGGTGGAGCCGAAACCAACTGAACATCGTGTACCATTCTTATCGAAGTCTCAAGCCGTTCCAGCTCAAAAGGTTTTGCCAGGTAGTCAACAGCGCCTCTACGCATTGCCTCCACCGCAGTATCAACTGAGGGGTAAGCGGTAATGATTATGACTTTTGTTTTGGGATTCTTCACCCTGACCTCGCTCAGCAGTGAAAGTCCATCACGGCCAGGCAGCTTTAGGTCAACTATCATAACGTCGTAGTCATCCAGATTGAAATCCTTCAGCCCCTTATCGGCATCACTTGCGGCATCAACCTTATGGTCTTCGCTTGAAAACCAATCAACCAATGATTCCCGCATGATATCTTCATCTTCTACTACCAGAATCGATTCCTTTTTCATGGTTCAAAACCTCCAGATCTTTATCTTTATTCTCATTTGCACAAGATTTATCAGCACAATGCCAAGCAATCCTGTGAGAATTAACAAACTACTCAACCTTTATATTACAAGAGCTGTGCCAAAAATGGCATTTATCTCAGGTTGTTCTATAAATTGTGCTAAAGGGAGGATATTAAATGGCTTACAATAGATGAAAAAAATTTCTGTGTAACTATTAAAAATGATGGAAGTGCTAATAATTACGACATTAGGTGTCTAATATATTGACAGCTATATTATACTTCTTCAGCTTGTTGTAGAGTGTCATACGGTGAATACCGAGTATCTTCGCAGTCCTCGCAATGTTGCCCCCCGTTTCCTCAAGCACTTTTAGAATTTGATTTCTCTCCAGCGCTTCGAGGGTTCTTCCTTCCACCGGACCTGGTCCGGTCAGCTCCTGTGGAAATTCGGCCAAAGTGATAAACTTATCCTTAACCAGAATTACACCACGCTCGACCACGTTTTCGAGCTCTCTGACATTGCCACGCCAGTGGTAATTCAGCATGAATTCCACTGCCTCGGGAGAGAAGCTTTTGGCAGGTTTGTTGTTCTCTTTGGCGTACTTTTTCAGAAAATGCTCAGCCAGCGGCAGGATATCCTCCCGCCTATGTCTAAGCCCAGGCAAGTCGATAGTCACTACGTTTAATCGATAATACAGGTCTTCTCTAAATTTTCCCTGTTCCATTATAGTCTTAAGGTTTCTATTTGTGGCGGCAATAATACGTACATCGACTTCGGTCTCTTCGTTTCCACCAACTCTGGTAATCTTCTTTTCTTCGATTGCTCTGAGTAGGTGGACCTGTGTATTGGCGTCTATCTCACCTATTTCATCAAGGAATAGAGTCCCTTTGTCGGCAGCCTCAAACTTGCCTTTTCTTCTTTCCACGGCGCCTGTAAAGGAGCCTTTCTCATAACCGAAAAGCTCACTCTCCAGCAGGGTCTCCGGCAGAGCCGCGCAGCTTGTTACTATGAATGGTTTGTTGCGACGTCGACTTTGGCGATGAATAGCCCGGGCGACGATTTCCTTCCCCGTACCGCTGTCTCCCGTTATCAGTACTGTAGCACTCGTTGGGGCTACCGTTTTAATAAGCTCGAATATCTTTATCATCTTGGGGCTTTTGGCAATAATACCCTCGAAACTGTCTCTGTCCTCAATCTTCCGGCGCAGTGTGATATTCTCCTCAAGCAGATTGTGATGTTCGACCAAATTTCTTATGAGAAGCTCAACCTTTTCCGGGCAAAACGGTTTTTCGATATAGTCGTAAGCGCCTTCTCTTATGGCGGCAATTGCTGTTTGTATTGTGCCGTGAGCTGTAATAATGACCGTTGACATCGTAGGGATTATGGTTCTTGCCTTCTTCATCAGCTCAATACCGTTCATGCCCGGCATTATCAGGTCGGCAACCATAATCTTGACCTTCTTCTGCTTGATTATCCGGAGTGCTTCCTCTCCACATTTGGCAGTCAGCACTTTGTAACCGATGCTGCTCAACCAATCGGAAAGGGATTCCCTCACTATGTCCTCATCGTCCACAATGAGCAATTTAGTCTTTTTCATTATCAATCCCCAGATATATCGAAAATGTTGTACCGGCGCCTGGGTTACTCTCTATTTCTATTTTGCCGTGGTGTCGTTCGATGATCCCGTGAACAACGGACAGTCCAAGACCTACGCCTTTGCCTGTTTCCTTGGTAGTGAAAAATGGAGTGAAAAGCTTCTTCAAATTCTCTTTCGGAATGCCAACCCCGGTATCACTGATGTCAATTCTAATAGCATCTTTGATTGAGTCACAGATTTTGACCCTGTTGGCAACTGACGTCGTTACTGCCAAGTCACCGCCATTGAGCATTGCCTGAGCAGCGTTGAGCACGATATTCATCAGTGCCTGCTGGATTTGGTCAAAGTCCCCCTGAATAAGGGGCAGACACTTCATTAAATTTTTTTTAAGCCTTATGTTCTCAAGGCTGATTTGATGGCCGACTATAGAGAACGTTGCTTCTATTACTTTGTTTATGTCGACTGGTCTAAGGGTCACCTCTGTTTGACGCGAGAAGTCAAGAAGGTTCTTGATTATGATGGAACACCTTTCCGTTTCTCGTGCAATCTTCTTGAGTTGTTCTTCGGTCTGCTCGGTCTGGAGTTTTTTTTGTTTGTACTTCTTAAGAAGAAGTTTGATATAGACCAGAATACCGGCCAATGGATTGTTGACTTCGTGAGCAACTCCGGCGGCTAATTGGCCTATAGAAGCTAACTTCTCCGACCTGAGCAATTCTGCCTCTGTTCGTTTACGCTCGGTGATGTCTTCTCCAGAGCTAAGAGTGCCAACGATACGGCCCGATTCGTCTCTGACTGTAGTGTTGTGCCATGCGATAATCCTTTCCTCCCCACCTCTGATAGAGATAGGATTTTCATAATATTCAACAGCCTTGACTTCTCCAGCCATCAATTTCAGGAAGACTTCTCTCACTTTATGCCTGGTCTTGGCCGGAATGCAGAAATCGAACCAGTTTTTCCCGATAATTTCTTCTTCTTTGTAGCCCAGGACTTCACAGCCCATTTTGTTGATGAGGGTCACTTTTCCCTCGAGATCGAGAGCCACGATTATAACTCGTGCTACACTGAGGTACTGTTGGGCCTTGTCTCTTTCCTCTCGAAGCTTTTTCCATAACCGCTTGCGTTCGGTTAAATCTCTGAAGATTTCTAAAGCGCCGATTATCTTATTATTGCTCGTCCGCAATGCTGAAGTTGTCACGTTTACAGGAATTTCCGTTCCTGCTTTGTTCCTAATAGTCGCATCATAGTTGAACATTGACTCTCCGGTTTCTAACGTCCTTTTTAGACGACATTTACCCTTGCAGAGATTACTCCTGAGGACTCTGTAACACTTTTTATTCAATACCTCCTCTCTTTTGTAACCGGTTATTTTTTCGGCAGCACGATTGAAAGAGGTGATTCTGGCGTCTTTGTCTATAGTAAAGAGTCCTCCATGCATACTTGCCAGGATATTATTCAAAAATTCCTTGGTAATCTCTTCTTCGATTTTCACGCTAACCTCTCCTTTGCAGTAAAAATGTTCCTTCACTGAAAACTCTCAGTTCCGATAGACCACCTTTCTCTTACAAGTTTAATCATTGCGAAATGTTTTTATCACCATAAGTTAGCAAATTACTCTCAAAATCGCAAGTATTCTCTATTGTTTCGTGCAGTTCCTGTAAACTTTAATGACCTTTGAAAGACGTATTTGCAGACCAATGAAATACACAGTGAGATTCACAAGCTCATTTCCTGGTCGAGTCCTCGGGAAATCGCTTCCCTCTTTCAAAAAAACTTATCATATAATTGTATCGCTCCTGTCGGTGAGGGAAGTTTTACAATAGACTTCTACAGAAAGGATTACATATGCGCGATACAAAACTTAAACCTTGTGGCCTTCTGCGTGTAAAGAAAAATAGAGCTGTATGTAAGTCTTTTTGGAATAAGAACTAACAAAGATAAGTTTTTTTCACTTGGCAATCTGGCAATTGTGTACTAAGCTTTGTGCTATGTATCCGGCACTAATTAGTATCTGTTGAGGAAAACAAAAACTGACGATGTTACCCCTGCACCTGCTTGGGCAGGGGTAAACTTGTCCCCGCGAAAGCGGGGAGCAGGGGTCCAGAGCGAAAAAGCTGGATTCCCACTGGAGTTTATCCCGCACACGATGCGGGGTGGGAATGACAAATATGGATACATAGTGGTGACAGTGTTAAGCATAATGAGCAAGGAGGTTTGAAAATGACTGAAAATACGAACGGGTCCCAAGATGAGAAATTCGTACCAACATGTCCTATATGTGGAGAAAAACATTGGCCTCACCACATGTTAATTCCTTGTTTTAATAAGCATAAGGCCAAGGCAAAAGCCAAGGCTGAAAAAAAAGCAAAAGCGGAATCGAAAAAAAAGGCCAAGGCCGAAGCCAAAGCAAGAATGCGGGCCGAAGCCAGAGAGAAAGCTGAAACCGAGGCCAAGGTAAAAGCTGAAAGAAAAGCCTATGTCGACACATTGGCCGAAGTAGAACAAAGCTTGAGGGCCGAAACCAAAGCCAGGGCCAAAGCGGAGGAAACAGTTAGGGCTGAAAGAGAAGCAAAACTTAAGGCTGAAGAAAAAACCAAGGCCTACATGGAAGCTGCGGCAAGAGCCGAGGAAAAAGCAGAAATCGAAGCCAGATCCAGAAATGAAGCAGAGCTCAAAGGCAAGTCATACAGTGAAGCACTAACCGAAGCAGAGCAGAAGCTAAAGACGCAAGCCGAAGAAACGACGAAAGCCCAGGCCATAGCCCGGGGCCAGGAAAAAGCCATAGCCCAGGCCCAGGAGAAAGTGAAGTCATATGTTCAGGAAATAGCTGAAATAGAAAGGCACCTGCAAACCCAGACGCAGGCCCGAGCCGAGGCGGAAGAAAAGCTAAAGGCCGAAATTGATGCAAGACAAAGGGCAGAGGAGAAGACAGCAGCCGAAGCACAAGAAAGGGCAAAAGCCCAGGCCGTAGTAAAGGCCCAGACGCAGGCAAGGGCCGAGGCAGAGGAAAAGTTAAAAGCTGAAACGCAAGCAAGACTCAGGGCCGAAGAGCGGGCCGAACTCGAAGCTAAACAAAAAGCAGAAATAAAAGACCAGTTGAAAGAAGTAACAAATGCCAGAGCCGGGAGAATAGCCAAGGCTGAAGAAAAGGCTGCAATCAAAGCGAGGGAAAAAGCTGAAAGCCAGGGCCATCTCAAGGCCAAAGCCAAAGCCGAAGAGCAGTTGAAGGCAGAAGCCCAGGCAAGGGCCGAGGCAGAGCAAAAGTTAAAAGCCGAAACGCAAGCAAGACACATAGCTGAGGAGAAGTTAGCAGCCGAAACACAAGAAAGGGCAAAAGCCCAGGCCATAGCGGAAGCCCAAGCAAAGGCTAAAGCGGAAGCCGAAGATAGAGCAAGGATAGAAGCCCAGGCCAGAGCCAGAGTCGAGCAAGAAGCGAAAACCGAACTTGAAGAAAAGGCAAGGGCCTGTGGAGAGTTAATGGCCAGGGCGCAAGCAGAATCCAAGGCCAGCGCCGAAGCCGAGGCCAGAGCCGAAGCTGAAAGGCAAGACAGAGCTGAAGCCCAGGACAAAGCGAACTCCTATGCCCAAGCAAAGGTCGAGACCGAAAGGAAGCTGGAAGCCCAGACTCAGGCAACGGCCGAGACAGAAAGAAAACTTCAAGCCCAGATTCAGGCAAGGGCCGAGGCGGAGGAAAAGTTAGAAGCCGAAATAGAAGCAAGACAAAGGGCGGAGGAAAAAGCTGCAGCCGAAGCACAAGAAAGGGCGAAAGCCCAGGCCAGAGCCGAAGCTCAGGCTACAGCCAAAGCTGAAGCGGAAAGTAGAGCCGAATCAGAAGCCCAGGCCAGAGTTAGAGTTGAGCAAGAAGCGAAAACCGAATTTGAAGACAAGGCAAGGGCCTATGGAGAGTTACTTGCCAGGACTGAAGCAGAAGCCAAAGCCAGGGCTGAAGCCGAGGCCAGAGCCGAAGCTGAAAGACAAGCCAGAACTGAGTCCGAGGAGGAAGCGAGGTCCTATGCCCAAGCAAGAGACGAAACAGAAAGGAAACTTCAAGCCCAGACTCAGGCAAGGGCCGAGGCAGAGGAAAAATTAAAAGCCGAAATTGAAGCAAGAAGCAGGGCTGAGGACAGGGCAGCAGCGGAAGCACAGGAAAGGGCAAAAACCCAAGCCAGAGCGGAAGCTATGGAAAAGGCCAAAATTGAAGCCCAGGAGCGAGCCGAATCAGAAGCCCAGGCCAGAACCAGGGCTGAGCAAGAAGCGAGAACCGAACTTGAAGCCAAGGCAAGGGCCTACGGAGAGTTACTTGTCAGGACTGAAACAGAAGCCAAGGCCAGGGCTGAATCCGAGGAGAGAACCAGAGTTGAAAGCCAAGCCAGATCTGAGGCGGAGGATAGAGCGAGGTCCTATGCTGAGGCAATAGCCGAGATAGAAAGCAAACTGAAAGACCAAACTCAGGCGAGAGCCGAGGCAGAGGAAAAGTTAAAAGCTGAAACTGAGACAAGACGCAGGGCCGAAGATGAGAACAAAGCCGAGTCTGAAAAAAGGGCCGGCTTTGAGGCCGAGCTGAAAGCAATAACTGACGCAAGGGCCGGGAAAATAAACAAGGCTGAAGCGAGGGCGGCAGCCAAAGCGAAGGCAAAAGCTGAAAGGAAGGGCTATCTCAAGACTATAGACAGAGCCGAAGAGCAGAGAAAGGCCGAAGCCAAGGCAAGGGCCGAGGCAGAGGAAAAGTTAAAAGCCGAAATTGAAGCAAGAAGTAGGGCTGAGGCCAGGGCGGCAGCAGAAGCACAAGAAAGGGCAAAAGCTGAAGTGAGAGCGGAAGCCCAGGAAAAGGCCAAAGCTGAAGCCCAGGAGCGGGCCGAATCAGAAGCCCGGGCCAGAGCCAAAGCTGAGCAAGAAGTGAGGACCGAACTGGAAGCCAAGGCAAGGGCCTATGGAGAGTTACTGGCCAGGATTGAGGCTCAAGCCAAGGCCAGGGCTGACGCCGAGGCCAGAGCCGAAGCTGAAAGACAAGCCAGATCTGAGGCCGAGGAGAGAGCGAGGTTCTATGCTGAGGCGATTGCCGAGACAGAAAGGAAGCTGAAGGCCCAGACTCAGGCAAGGGCCGAGGCAGAAGAAAAGTTAAAAGCTGAAATTGAGGCAAGAAATGGGGCCCAGACCAGGGCGGCAGCCGAAGCCGAACAAAGAGACGGCTTTGAAACCGAGCCCAGTGCAGACGCTGATTTCAAAACTCGAGCAGCTCCGATCGAAATTCATGCTGTTGCAGGAAACAATGGAAACTGTGACGGTTGCGGCAAGAATGATTCTCCGTAAGAGAAGTTAGTTAGAATTGAATCGGGCGAGCTGTTTTGTCCGGATTGCCTTAGTGCATTAAAAAAGTAATGCTCGTTGTAAAACCGGTGACACTCCTGCTTCATGGCCTCGGCCTGGGTGTGGTTATTGCCCGGCAGCTCGGTCTGTTTTCTTGTGGCAACGAGAAAGCCGGGAGAAGCTGCACAGCCTGCCAATCAGCGGGAGCCCGCTGCCTGTAGTCCCGAAGTCCTTTTACCGGCCCTTTGGCTTCCAAGAATCTTGAGCGCGTTGTCACGATATACTTTCCTAAGAACACTGTCACTCAGTCCCAGGCCATACAAGGGCCAATGGTAGCTGTAACGCTCCCAGGCATAGAAGTGCTCATCTGAAGATTCAAGAATCCGAAACGTAAGCCGGTACGTCCCTGTGCCGAATCTCATATCGGTTGCATATTGTCTGCGTCCCGGCACAGAAGAGCCCGTGACAAAAAAGTATTATAGCATTCTTTTCACAGAAAATCCCCAACTAATTGAGGAGATATCTTCGCCTATACTGTTATTGAAAGTTTTTCCTGATTGATTTACGGCAATTTAGAGTCGCTATAGACAGCATAGAGTACGAATAAGGTGAGAAGTTCCAGCCAAGGCGAGTCGAGAAATCAGTTTTTTAATAGATTTAGCTACCGCCACTTCGTGTCTCCACTTCGCCCCCCACCAATTGAGTTAAGGCACAGTTTGAATATTGATGTCCAGTGGCTTATAGCTGGTGAGAGACAATTGGTGCGGGGCTTCGGTCGAAATGACATATGGTCTTTTCTACAGAGCAATTTCAACGGGGATTGTTGTCTTAGTCAAAGATATTTGGTAAAAAGACTGAAAGCTGGAAACGAACAGCGCCCCCGGGCGCTGAGAAAGCAAGATTCAGAGATTATTCTCTGAGCAAAAGAATGAGAGGAGCAAGAATGAGCAGAATCAAAGATATTATGCGGATAGTTATTTGTTTCCTATTTGGTACGTGCTTGTCCTTTGGCGCCGAAGGTGCTAAGAAGACACGAGGTTACTCAATACCGCTAATCGACCTTGCCACCGAGAGGCACCGCCAAATCGTGGTGGATAAGGAGCCCGGCCAGTATCTTGGCCATCCGACAACGGTACTGCTGGAGGACAATAAGACGATGATAGCCGTTTATCCGAAAGGTCACGGTCGTGGCGCTATTGTGATGAAAAGGAGCACGGACGGCGGCTTGACCTGGTCAGGAAGACTGCCTGTTCCGGAGAACTGGGCCAGCTCAAAAGAAGTCCCTACGCTCTATAGAGTTATCGATAAGCAGGGTAAGAAACGGCTTATCATATTCTCGGGGTTGTACCCTATCCGAATGGCGGTTTCAGAAGATGACGGACTGACCTGGACGGCCCTTAAACCTATCGGCGACTTCGGCGGAATAGTAGCAATGAGTTCTTTAGTCCGGTTGAAAAATGGGAATTATATGGCTCTGTTTCATGATGATGGCCGATTTCTTCATGGTTCCGGCAAGAGGGTGAAATTTCAAATATTCAAGACTATTTCTAAAGACGGCGGCTTGACCTGGAGCCGGCCCGAAGTTATCGCAGAACACCCCACGGCACATATTTGTGAGCCGGGTGCGATAAGGTCACCGGATGGAAAGCAGATTGCTTTGCTACTGCGCGAGAACAGCCGTAAATACAACTCGTTTGTCGTCTTCAGCAATGATGAGGGACAAACCTGGACCAAACCTATAGAGCTGCCCGGGTCGCTGACCGGTGACAGGCACACCGGCCGTTACGCACCGGACGGCAGACTGTTCATTAGCTTCCGCGATACCACACATGAAAGCCCAACAAAAGGTGACTGGGTCGGATGGGTAGGAACTTACGAGGACATCGTCAACGGTCGTGAAGGTCAATATCGTGTACGCCTGATGGATAATCACAAACAAGCCGACTGTGCCTATCCCGGTCTGGAGGTCCTGTCTGATGGCACGTTTATTGCTACAACTTACGGCCACTGGATAAAAGATGAGGCACCTTTCATTGTGAGCGTCCGTTTTAAGCTGAAAGAAATTGACGCCAAAGTTAGTGGTCTGTAACACGATAAATGTGTAGTGGTTATCAAGGGCGGTTACTACTCTGCGAAGTAGTTCGCTACATAGCACGAGTCGCGAACCGCCCTTACTTCATTTTTCTGAAGAACGTTAACGTGCTAAGGCCTCGATTTCCTCTGCGCTCAGGGCCACATCGTAGATGCGGACATCATCAATCAAACCGGACCAGAAACTGCCTGCATAGAGGTTTTTTGCCGCGCCAATGTACATACCCGCCATCCGAAGGCATTCCAGCCACGTAACCAGAATCCACATTGACCTCTACGCCATCTACATATAAGTGCCTATGCGACGCCGAGTCATACACAAGACCGACATGATGCCATTGACCATCTGTGATGACTGACTCTGACTCTAATGCGCCAAAGAAGACATCACTTAATCCGGTCATGAGCTTTCCTTCTGAGGAGTTTGTACCGAGCCACGTTCCGCCTAAACCTTCTGTCTGAGAGATAATCACTTGTCCCGGCGCACCGCCTTTAATCCAGGCAAACGCGCTGAACGCCCCCTTCGCCGGGTCCAGGATAAAGGGTGTACTAACATAATCATCAATCCCATCGAACTGTAATGCTCCATCTACCTTACCACCAGCAGGCTGCCAGACTGGTTCACCATGGCAGATGCCGTCATTGACATTGACACTTTCGTACGCGGTACTGCCCTCTGTCTGGTCAAGTGACCAGTGCGCGACGAGCGTAGAGTCATACACTTCCACTTCCGCTACTCTTCCTCTGATAGTACAATCAATGATTGTTGGTGGCTCATAGCCTTCCCAAAACTCAATCGCGGCGTTAGGTCTGTTGCTTCCAATCGTACAGTTTCTGATTGTCGAGGATAGATCTTTGCAAGAGATACATACATCCCCACCGGTTATAGTAAGCCCGGCAAGTATCCAGACTCCATCTCTACTGCCGGACAGAGTTATCACTGAGCCTTGTTGAGAGCCTTCAATAACAGTAGCTTCGACAACATTTGGATCATCGGGGTCCTGTGATCTAAGAGTCAGGTTCTTACCTTTGAACAAGATATTTTCCTGATAGAGACCTTGGTCGATCACTATCTCATCACCTTCGGAGGCCTCATTGATAGCAAATTGGATACTACTGTATGTCTTGCCGGTATTCAGATTCTCAATTCCACCATTATCAGCGGAAAGAGATATAAGGTATAAAGCTACTTGTAAATTTTCAACACACGTAGGGATTATTCTGCTCTCTGCAAGCACGAATCCTCCAGATGCAGGCGGAAGTTCGATGCAGAATGAATAAATGCCAAGCTCTCCATAGCCCCAGTCCCTCGTGTTACCACCGACCAAATACCCATTCTGCTCTGTCCAGGGAGTATATATTGCACCACTCGTTTCCTTAATTAAATTTCTCATTTTGAGGGTCATAGAATCCATAGGAAGAGCATCCGGGCACGGTTCCCAGGTATACCCCCACGGCATGAGTGTCTGTTGTCCATAATTGTGGTAGCTCATAAGAACTCGAAAATCATAGGCCGAAGCCAGGGCTCTTACAGCTTGCGTCTCTGGTTCCGAAAAAGCATAGGGACCTCGGTATGTTATACTGGAGGTACTTGGACTTGCGTCCGGGCCGCCCCACATGTAGCTATAATTTCTGTTTAAATCAACCCCAAACGTACCGTCGCCGTTATCTCTTCTGTTTTTTCGCCACTGCCGGTCCCTTGTCCGGCTGTACTCATAACCATCAGGATTGACTACCGGCACTATCCATATTTCGCAGTTATCAACCAGATGTTTGATTTCTGCATCGATGTCATAGTTATCAGCCAGGTACTGTGCGATGTAGAGCGGGACTTCTACAGATATCCATTCTCTTGCATGATGACAGCCCAAAAACAGCGCTCCAGGTTCTTTCTCATCTTCAGAAGGATTATCGCTGATTCTCACTGCCCAGATGTCTCGGCCTTCGTGTGTGTTACCTATGATATAAGTCTGAGCAACTCCTGAACCTTCGAGTGCTATAAGTTAGGTAATAACTTCATCATGGGAATGGTATTTTGCCGATGTAGGCTCAGCAAACAGAGAAATCTGTTCTTGTCTGATTTTCTCAGTATATTCATAAACATCTTCGGTAATTGTCTCAATAGTGAAGCCGCTTTCTTCAACCTGTTTTCGTTCATAGTCCGTTACTCTGATAATCAAACCGCCATCACGATATTCCCATATATCGAGGAACATATTTGCGAGCTTATTGATATCATCCTTGTCTGCGACCTGAGCCTTTATCAATATGCATCTATCGCTCGGAGGCTTGGCATACGATACCGGCGATAAGACCCCAACAATTAAACATACAAAAACAAAGCTAACATATGTTCTCTTAAACCATTCCATTTTGCACCTGCCTTTCTGCCCTTTTGGGCTCTAATGCCTTTGTTTTATCAAGCTTCGATAGAATCTATTCGACTGGTTCAGCTAAGGGAATTTCCTCAAACAAATGCTCAGCAAGGACGATGAGGTCATGGACATCGACGATGCCGTCGCCCCACGGCATCGGGCCAATATCACATAATGGATCATCTGTACCCCAGTTATCAACTATAATGCACATATCGGCAGAGTCGACAATTCCATCGCGATTCAAATCAACGATGGGAATGATTGGTGCCTGCCATATGTCCGAGGCACCATACTCTCCTGGACGATCGGACATGAAGTAGAGAGTTTTTCCATCCCCAGAGAGAGCTGGCCCACCATCGTAATACGACGAGTTGACCGGGGGGCCGAGATTAAACGGTTCTTCCCAAGAGTCATCTGGTGTTTTGCGCCTCGCGACCCATATGTCATGGGTACCGTATCCGCCAGTCCGATCGGAGTGAAAAAAGAGCAGCAAACCGTTGGCCGAGATATCGGGATCCCATTCCTGATATAAACTATTGACTGTCGGCCCAAGATTCGTGGGTTCACCGAAGGTGAAATCCGCCCTCGCACTCCCGTCGCCAAGCATAATAGCGGCATTAAATCCAACCAATACCAACCTCATTCTGTAACTACTTAACCATTTCATTTTACGCCTTCCTTTCTTCCCTTTTGTTAAAGGAATTCACAATAATTGTTAATAATCGCCAATGGAGAACCTTTCAGGCTCTGCCGAAAACTTGTTCACCAAACGCCTCTATAGTACAATCCGTAAAAAAATCCAAATCGTGCGCAAAATCTTTTAATTTATTAATTTATTTTCGGGAATATGAGCAGAGTTGCATCATTTGGATTATCTCCTCCAAAACGCTTTTAACACCAATATCGGTAATCAATGAATATAATTGGTATTAGACTTGAATTTAGTAATCTACCATCTGAACTGTATTTTTCAAGAGAAAAAAAAGATTTTCTGCATACGTGCCCACGACAGACGTTCATGCCTGAAATCATACCCGTACTCAGTTTGCTTATAGTTGTGATGATAAGAAAAGGCTATTTGAAAAAATCTCACAGAACGCCAGGCAAGTTATGAACGTTGTCCTAAAAAATATTATGGATTCCCGGCTGTAAAATCTTACAATTTTACACAATGGCAAATTATAGTTCTGTAATTTGAGGTATTTAAATGGATAGACGAAAGTTTTTGAAAGAGTTCGGTGCGGCAATAACACTCGCCTGGGCAGGTGACTTGTCGGCTGCTGGCCTTGGCTTTGCCGCGTTATCGCTGTCGGGTGTCTCTTCCTTTGCAAAGGAACGAAAAAAACCCAACATTCTGTTTATCTTTGCCGATGACCAGTGTTTTGAAACGCTGCGCTCAATGGGTTGTTACGAAATACAAACGCCAAACCTTGACAGGCTGGTTCGAAACGGCGTTACTTTTACGCACGCATATAATCAGGGTTCCTGGGTTGGCGCGGTGTGTGTGGCCAGCCGAACGATGCTCAATACGGGTCGATTCCTGTGGATAGCAAGAGAGCTTGAGCCGAAGCTGAAGGAAGAAACCAAAGCTGGCAGGTTCTGGTCGCAGTATATGAAGCAGGCGGGTTATGAAACTTATATGAGCGGCAAATGGCACGTTAAAGGTATTAAGCCGGAAGACATATTCGATTACGTCAAAGACGTTCGGCCGGGGATGCCCAATCAAACCCCGCTGGGGTACAACCGACCTATAGAGGGAATACCGGACCTATGGAAACCGTGGGATACGAGAAATGCTGGTTACTGGAAGGGCGGCAAACACTGGAGCGAAGTCCTTGCAGACAACGCAATTGAATTTCTCGAAAATGCCTCAAAGAGCAAAAAACCATTCTTTATGTATCTGGCTTTCAATGCCCCGCATGACCCCAGACAATCTCCGAAGGAATACGTGGAAAAGTACCCGCTGGACAAAGTGAAAGTTCCCGCCAATTTCCTGCCGGAGTATCCGTACAAAGACTCAATCGGCTGCAGCGCCAAGCTCAGAGATGAAAGGCTCGCTCCCTTCCCTCGAAGTAAATACGCTGTTAAAGTGAACCGTCAGGAATACTACGCGATAATCACCCACATGGACACTCAGGTCGGGCTTATTCTGGATGCCCTGGAAAAAACCGGCAAGGCCGACAACACTTATATCTTTTTTACTGCCGACCATGGACTGGCGGTCGGCCATCACGGTCTGATGGGAAAACAAAACATGTACGACCATAGCATCAGGGTTCCGCTAATGGTCAACGGGCCCAGTATTCCAAAGAACAAAAAGATAACCGCACCGGTCTATCTTCAGGACATCATGCCGTCAGCGCTGGAACTTGCCGGCGTTAAGAAACCGGGACACGTTCAGTTCAAGAGCTTAATGCCGCTAATCGACGGTAGAGCCGACAGCAGTTACGATGCCATCTACGGCGGTTATATAGACCTGCAAAGAATGGTCAGCACAGACGGTCCCGGAAGGGATGGCCAAGTCCATTACAAAATGATTTACTATCCGAAAATCGGTAAAACCCTTCTTTACAATCTCAAGGCCGACCCTCTGGAAATGAACAACCTTGCGGACGACCCAGCCTATACCGGCTTGATAAGGAAACTAAGGAGAAAGCTGAAAGAGTTGCAACAAGAAGTGGGCGACACGCTCAATATCGACAATCTCCCCTATCTCAGTTCTTCAGCAGGGCGTTAAGGTTTGTCCTTTGACTAATGGTCAATATCCACACTGGATTAGTGATTAGTGAGTGGTGAGTGGTGAGCATTCAATCCCCAATTGACCACTCAGTTTGAGAAAGGCAATAAGATGAAAAAACTATTGTTAAGTTTTTTTCTGGCGGTGTTTAGTTATCTAAGTACTGTTACTGCCCAGGAGGGTGTCCTGATAAAAGATAAGAGCCGGGAATTTTTGCTGCAGAAAAGATATTTAAACTTTCCAGTCAAGAACGGAGCCGATAAACGCCTGATAAGTCTTGTTATCAATGTCAAGGTGGTCCGGGAATTTGATATCGAGCTGGCTCCTGATGAGGCTGATTTCTGGGTGTTTCTGGATGTCCGCGAGTTTAGAGGGGAAAAAGCTATTCTGCACGTAGATAATTACGAGCCGACTAAAAGCAAAGGATTCGACTCTATCTACCAAGCGGATAGTTTTATCGGTGAGGAGAACCTGTATCGTGAAAAGCTGCGTCCGCAGTTTCATTTCACCTCCCGTCGCGGCTGGAACAACGACACCAACGGGATGGTCTATTATGATGGGGAGTACCACCTGTTTTATCAGCACAATCCCTTCGGCTGGAAGTGGGGCAATATGACCTGGGGACATGCGGTCAGTAAAGATATGGTCCACTGGGACGAATTAGGTGACGCTATTCATCCCGACCGTCTGGGGACCATCTTTTCCGGTTCGGCGGTGGTCGATGTAAATAATACGGCAGGATTCCAAACAGGCGATGAGAAGGTAATCGTATGTATTTACACTTCTGCAGGTGGAACGAATCCTATGTCAAAGGGCCAACCTTTCACTCAATCAATCGCCTACAGCAATGACCGTGGCAGAACATGGCAAGTTTATGAGAACAATCCCATTCTTGGTCACATCAATGGGAGCAATCGGGACCCAAAAGTCATCTGGCATATCCCAACCGGCCAATGGGTGATGGCACTGTATCTGGATAAACGCACGATGGGATTTTTTACATCCAAAGATTTGAAATCTTGGGAATTACAGAGCAAGCTGGAGTGCTTTCATGAGTGTCCTGAACTTTTTGAGCTGCCGGTCGATAGTGACGAAAATAACAAGAGGGACCCCGCTTCGCGGGAATCCAAATGGATATTGTACGGCGGCAGCGGGGAATACTTGATTGGCAGCTTCGACGGCAGGCAATTCAAGAGCCAGGCAGGTCCGGTCCCTTTCCATTACGGCAATTGCTTCTATGCTTCTCAGACATTCAATAACATTCCCAAAAAAGATGGCCGGCGTATCCAGATAGCCTGGGGCCGGGTGGCGATGCCTGAGATGCCGTTCAACCAGATGATGCTGTTCCCCGTGACACTGTCTCTGCGGACAACCGAAGAAGGACCTCGAATGTTTGCCAGACCAATACGCGAGATTGAAAGACTTTATAAGCGTAAATGGCAATGGGAGAACAAAATCATTAAGCCGGGAGACAATCTGCTTTCGGAACTTTCTGGTGAATTGTTTCATATTCTCGTTGAGCTTCAAGTTAATGATGATGTACAGGAAACTGGATTTGTCATTCGTGATATTCCGGTCGTTTATAATGTTCAACAGCAGGAGTTGTCCTGTCAGAAAAAAACATCTCCTTTAATACGGGTGTATGATAAGATTCGCCTGGAACTTCTGGTAGATAGAACTTCAATTGAAATCTACGGTAACGATGGCAGAATCTATATGCCGATGGGAGTGATTCTTGCTGACAATTCAAAGTCACTGGAAATCTTCTCAAAAGGCGGAAATGCCGAGGTAAAATCTCTGGAGGTTTACGAGCTTCGTTCCGTTTGGCCGTAAGAACAAGTTTTTTCATTAGCAATAATCTCCTAAAAATGCGGGTTTTCAAGCCGGTTCTTTACATAACGGTTATTTTCTCATGCCTTGAAGCGGGTAGAGTGTCCCGATAAAAGACATCGGGACAGATTGGCCCATTCGACTGCGCTCAGGACAGGCTTTGATTGGGTTTGTTTTGGCTTTGTTTTTTTGGGCCTGAAAGCAGTTTCATTTTCATAATCCTCTATAACATATAAGTTTACGTTCATTTTGGGTTTTTCGGGAATTGGGTTTGTTTATTCGGACTGAAAAATCATCTTTTTTTCTTTAATCCTCTATAAAATATAAGTTTACGTCCATTTGGGCTTTTTGGAAATTGGGTTTGATTGGCTTTGTTTGGGTTTGTTTTTCTGATTTCACCAATTGTCCACTTTCACATATTTACTTGTTATAAAAGAGCTTACGTTGATTTTGGCGTTCTTGACATTGGGTTTGTTTTGCATAAAAAGGCTGATTTGTAGAGGATTCTCGACAGATATAGAGGGTAGATGCTCGTATTGCGTATTGCGTATCTCATATCTGGTGGTACATTGTTCATAATTCATGTTTCATTAGTTAATATAGTTAATATGGATAAATTGGTTAAATTAGACTATAAGGTTGAGTGTTTCGTTGGACGGATGCGCAGCTCGTTTCGGTTGCGCTAAGCGTGTTTCGTACCGGTTATCGGGGTAACGGGTTATCAGGCAGTGATTATCAGGGTATCCGGTTATCAGGGCGATCCCTTCTTTCTTTTTGAATATTGACTATTTACTATTGACCCCCTTAGAGTATAAAGCACTCTAAACAAGGGGGCAGCCAAGCTTGACTGGGCTTTTTGGCGTGTATCTGCTGATACGAGATCCCCGACTAAGACATTCGAGGACAAGCTGTGCGGTTCTCCGCAAAACTGCCGCCTGCTGGCTAAGAACCTATCCAAATAACCCAATCTATTGCGGTCTGCTGCAAATCCCGATGCCTGTGTTGTCGGTGCAAAAATGTTCTCAACGTGGCGAAAACCACGCCTCCGAGCCTTTTTGACCTGCCGCCTTGGCCTCGGACTTTTCGCTCGACCTCATAACGATCCGGTTATCCGGAGAGGTCCTGTTTGTTAGCCT